>Ga0070739_10000348_pt1 | contig 91901 bp, 93 predicted proteins | sample Coa_R1_7_FD_66445 | JGI IMG/M metagenome (GOLD analysis project Ga0070739, IMG submission 66445) | Surface soil microbial communities from Centralia Pennsylvania, which are recovering from an underground coalmine fire - Coalmine... | ecosystem: Environmental > Terrestrial > Soil > Unclassified ...
GCCCCTTGTGCTGCCTGTACCGTCGGTAGAAGACAACTCCCGCCAGTACTGAGACGCTGATCCACACGGGAGCAAGGACCAGCATCACAATAGCGAGTAGCACTTCCAATCCGGTGTTAGGTTGACGCATGTGAGACTCCTTTCGGTTCAGGTACTTTTCCAACGGCCCCCCTCCGAACCGGACGTGCCAGTTATCCCAGCATCCGGCTCTCCAGTGTCTTACTATCCGGTCTTCGTGTTGTGTCTCGGATGTCCGTATTGGATATCCGTGTGGCATTGTAGACAGACCACGAGGGTCTTGCGGTGGCGTGCCGCCATCGCCGTGACCCAGGCCGGTTTCTCGGTCCGGTCGCGCTTCCGGAGGTCCTTCATAGCCCGGATGTGGTGTACCTGGACGTTTTCCTGTGAGCCACAGAGCTCGCAGGTATTCGCCAGTAACCGCTGTTCCAGGTCCGTTCGGTTGTTCCAGATGCGTGCCGGCTGGTCATTCAGTACCACGGTGAGGTTGCGCCGGAGATTGATGCCGCCCCAGGTAGCTACCAGTGGCTTCCGATCCGTCCGCTCGATGATCACCTGGAGCCCTTTATACGGGCCGTCAGGCGTCTGCAGTGTGGTGCCGAAGTGGTCGTAGACCTTGGCAACGCTGATCTTCAGCTTCGCGGCCAGCGTCTTCGTCAACGACTGCTCCATCACCCACTTCAGTTCATTGAAGCGGTGGAGATTGTAGGCCAACCGGTAGTACTCGACGATGCCCCGGTACTCCACCTGGTAGCGCTGCACGGTGCTGAAGACTGAGTCGTACAGGATTTCCGGGCGGTGGACCGGTTTGCCGTGTTTCATGTAGCGGCGGCATCGTTCTTTGACCACGTCGAGGGGCACCTTCAGACCGATCACGCCATTGATGCGGCGCCGTCCGGTCGACGTGCGCGCGGTGTCGTCCTGTAAGGTGCTGATCTCGTAGCCGAGGAACCTGGCAGCTTCTGTACGCGCATGGGTGATGAGCGTCTTCTCCTCGGAGAGTTCCAGCTTGAGCGTGGCGCTCAGGAAGTCCCGGAGGTGCTGTTTGATCCGTTCGGCCTCATCCCGTGGTCCCGTAAAGCCAAGGAGGAAGTCATCGGCATACCGCAGGTACCGCAGCTTGCGATACTCCGGGTCCGTCAGGTCTCCAATGGGAAGCTGCTTGGCCTGCTTGCGCAGTGCCGCTGCCTCTTGGTAGAGTCCCTTCTTATCCCGGAGGTACGCCAGGCTGAGGAGACGGTGGTATGCCTGGTTGTCGTCCCGCTTTGCTTTCCGGTTGTATGTAGAGAGCAGCGTGGTCTCAACCCACTTGTCGAAGCGATCGAGGTAGATGTTGGCCAGGATCGGGCTCACCACTCCTCCCTGCGGGGTTCCGCTCAGGGTGGTGTTGAACGTCCAATCCTCCAGGTATCCGGCTTTGAGCAGATCCGCGATCAGCCGCAGGAAGCGGCCGTCGTGGATCTGCTCGGCGAGAATGCCGACCAACACCTGGTGATCGAGTTTGTCGAAGTATTGGCTGATATCGCCCTCGATGAACCAGGTGGTCCCGTTCCAACTGCGGTGGATGCCTTTCAGGGCCGTGTGGCAGCCCCGTCCGGGACGGAAGCCGTGGGATCGGGCGGAGAATTGTGGTTCGAAGTAGGCTTCCAGAATGAGCCGAACGACTTCTTGAACCAGCTTGTCCGACCAGGTGGGCAGCCCCAGGGCGCGCTTCTTGGTCGAGTTCTTCTTTTCGATGTAGACGCGCCGCACGGGCGTCCAGCGGAACCGCTCCGAGCGCAACTGCTCGATGAGGGTCCCGATCTTGGCCAGTGACATCCCATCCGCAGTCTCCTCCGTCGCTCCGGGCGTCAGTGCACCGCGATTGCGCGCGATACGCCCGTAGGCCAGGAGGAACAGGTCCGGGTTAAAAAGGAGGCGATACACGCGCTCCAGCGGCAACCCCTTGGTGCCACGATCGCGGATGACTCCCAGAACAGTGTTGGCATCTCGCATCTCGCGTACCTCTGCTTTCGTGGAGTCGAAGACACCTACCCTGCCAGACCTGTGTCCAAGAGGTCTGGCTCTGGCTCACTTTCGTGAGCTGCCCCTTCGCCGTGTGGACGGCTTTCCCGTCCTCCGACTACTACGGGGGTTCCGTCGCCGTAGGACTCGCGTCCCGTAGGCGATCCCATGTTTACGCTTGCCAGACGTTCTAGCGCGACGTAGGTGACCCGTTCGTTTCCTTGAATAGGCTCGCTGCCCATCGCTCCCCAGAGGAAGGGTTTTGGCGCCGGTCCTTTCAGCACCATATTCTGGGGACCCCGCGTTCGTAGGCGTTGTGATCGGGGGGCGATCGATTGCACCGCTGGGAACTGGGTTTGAGACAATCCAGCCTTCACCATATCGCGCGGGTCTTGCAGAGCCGAGACCTAAACGCCTTCGGCCCCACTCCGCTTTATCGGCATGCTACAGTCCCGTTCGGGGTTTCCCCCTCAGGTAAGCCGTTGACCCAGGAGACGTATCCTTCCACCTCCTCCCGTCTCAGACGGGGATCTTAGCAAGCGCCGACATGGCGCACCGGCCCATCGATGAGTACATCGACGTCATCGAGGACAGCACCAATCGCCGGCTCCCGCCCCGCCATCCGTCGAAGGCGCTCGTATGTGTAGCCCGAGTAGACCAGGATGTGCTGGCATCCGCGCACGCGAAGCTCTTGGACCAAAGCCCGGAGTCCTTGAGGCTGGTGGAAGGGCTCGCCTCCGACGATGGAGATTCCATTGCGCTCGAAGCTGGGATCAAGCAGTGCTCGCGCCAGGCGATCAACGCGGACGAGGGGACCGGCGTCCGGATTCCAGCTGTCCGGCGTGATACAGCCAGTTATCTACAGTGTGGTCGTGCGGCTAGTCCGGTGCCTGGATATGAGCATGCCAGGTGCGACGAGAGCAGAGCAACAGCTCTCGGCCGGTATGTCCGAGACGCGTAGCTGACCTGGCTGCTCCTGTGGATACGTGCCCTGTATGTTCCAACCGTCGCACGGATAATCTTCCACGTTGCACCCCCATCCCCCGTCCGAAGGAGAATGGAGCGCGTTCCCTGCGTGTCGCCAGCTTGGAGGGCGAACCCATGGTGTCCGTCGAGGAACTGCATCGTCTCGCTGTGCTCCAGCGGAATCGACTCCGGTATCGCCTGCCAATGTTTCCCGCCGTCGCGTGTCCGATAGAGCTGCTTGCCGATCACGAAGAAGCCAAAGCGAGTATTGGGGAACGAGTGCAGGATCTCGGGACCGGCCCGCGGGTAGCTGATGGGAACCGGCGTCGTGGGAGTCCAGTGCCTACCCCCGTCGTGCGTCACGTACGCGTCGAAGAAGGCTCTCTCCCTGCCGGGTGTGGTGATGCGCTGGTAGACGACAGCCGGGAGGATTCCATTATCCCGGTCGAACAGGGTTGGCGGGAGGGTACCGATGGTGCCGAGCCGGATATGCGAAGGCGCAGGTAACGAGAGGGGGCGCCAGGTCCGCCCAGCATTCCGGCTAACGTACAGGAAGCTGCTTCCGGTTCCGATGCCGCACCAGCAGCCGGTAAACCAGCCGCTCATGTGGCTACTGAAGGTGAGTCCGGCGCTACACAGGTCGCATCCCAGTAAGCCAGGTGACGAATGCGGGGATCCTACGTGCAGGACGCGTTGCCAGTGGATACCCCCGTCGTGGGTCCAGTAGAGATCGAACCACACTGAACCCGCCCCCACATTGCGGACGATCTCCAGCCAGCCGACGTCCGGACTGACGAACTGGGGTGCGTCGGCGTAATAGAAGGTGCCAAGGCGCAGCAAGGGCAGCGCCTGCCAATAGCGGCCGCCGTCGTCGGTGCGGAAGAGACGCAGGGTGGTCGGCGCTTTGCTCCTCCCGACCACCGCTGACACCACCGCGTTATCGATGCCAACCCACGCCCGCTGTACTCCGAGGAAGTCCGTGACGAGGGCGTAGGGAGACCGCCGCAAGGGACGACCGAGGGCCGGCGGCGTGACCACCCGCCAGTGCAGGCTGCCATCGGTGGTCCGCAACAGGCCGGTCGTACTCATCGCCCAGCCGACAGCGGGCGTTTCCATGTGGAGACGGAGGAGGTTGGCCGCCTGCGGAGAAAGAGCACGCCCTGCGGCGTGCGCGTCCACGCCGTTGAAGAGTGCCATGATCACCAGGAGAACAAGCATCACGCGGGACAATCTCACCGTGTGTCCCTCCCTCTATGAATGAAACGTGCCGTCCCGGCGAATCGTTACGTTTGGCACGCCAGCTTCATCCACCGCGTTCTCGACGAGAGCACGATCGCGGTCCTGGGGCCGGGTGACAAGCAGGATCACCCGGCCGGCTCGCCGTGTCGCCACCAGGTCAATTACGCGCTGATTCCCCGACCCCGTCCAGGGACCACCACGATCAGCCAGTGTCCGAACATACGGGCCATCAACAAGCACGTTGACCTCATCGAGGATCGCCCCAATCGCCGGTTGTTGTCCTGCCATCCGCTGCAGCCGCTCGTACGTGTACCCGGAATAGACCAGGATGTGCACGCACCCTCGAGCGCGCAGCACCTGAATCAGTGCCCAGAGCCCCTCTGGCTGCACAAACGGCTCACCGCCCGCGATCGAGACGCCGTCGCGCTCGTACGCCGGATCCAGCAGGACCGCGGCGAGGCGGTCGACCGGGACGAGGGCGCCAGCATCCGAGGAATGGAGCTGCGGGACCCAGCACTGGCTGCACCCAAGCGGACAGGACTGAAACAGCACCGAGCTGCGCCGCCCCGGACCCTCCACCAGGGAGTTGTGATAGTAGCCCGCGATGCGCACGCAGGGAGAGGCGGCGATCTCCTCTGCAGTCGCCGCGGGAGGGGATAGGAGACCGAGCGGACGGGCACAGCCAAGCTCTTGGGCTGGTCCCAGCAGCGCGGTCAACAGGGCCACGACCTCCCCCGGAACGTGATCGGGACCTTCAAGCAGAATCTGGTTGGTCAGTTCATCGACGATAATCGTCATCTCAGCCATCAGTTCCTCCTGGGAGGGTGTCCTGCGTCACCGCCACCTCGGAACGAGGAGTTCCGTCGGGTTGTGCGCCGCTCTGCCCGCCGCCCACGTCGCCGATGTTCTGGTCGAGCGCATGGACCGCGTCGTCCAGCTCTCACGTGAACCCTTGCTGACGCGCCTGCGGCACGCGGGTCTCGCCGATGCCACGCAGCTCAATGAGATTGGCACGCTGCTGCTCGAGCAGTGGCAAGCGCTCTTTGTCGGGGATGAAGTTGGGGCAGCGATGACAGGCGAGGCGCGTCTCACAGGGATGGTAGGCAGTCAGCCCGCACCAGCCAATGCCCAGATCGACGAAGAGCGACTCCCGCCACTGCAGCCGGGCGGCGAGGTGCGCCTCGGGCGATAGCACGACCCGTACCTGCGCCGTGGCTCGATGCTCCTCATCGATGGCAGCAAACGCGGTCTCGAACTCGTGCCGCAGGGTGGCAGGCATCACAGCCGCGTAGCGCAGCGTCATCTGCAAACTCTTGTGGCCGAGCAAACGGCTGATCGTCTCCAGTCGCATCCCCCGCGCTCGCCAGAGCACGGCCAGGGTATGGCGAAACGCGTGGCTGGTGTACTTGGGCGTTCCAGCGATGGTGCAGAGTCGGGCGATGCAGTGGTTGAGGGAGTACGTGCTGAGCTGGCGGCCTTGCCAGGTGAACAGGTAATCGCGGGGCTTGCCGGTCCGCTCGTCCCGCCCCATTGGCTGCCGGCCCCGGATTCGCATCCAGCCATCAATGGCCGCGACCAGGTGAGGACGAATCGGAATCAGACGATCGTTGTGGAGCTTGCCCACCGGCACTCGCAACCAGTGCGTCTCCTGCGCGGTCTCGCTCTCGCGGGCCGCAATCAGGCAACCCGTGTCCAGCCGGCAAAGCTCACCGGCACGCAACCCGCACTCCAGGAGAATGGCCAGCATTGCCTGCGTTCGTTCCATCGGCAGCGGGAAGTGATGGGTCCCGATGCTCTCGGGAGTCAGTTGCTGTACGGCCTCAACCAGCCGACGCCAATCGACATCCGGGATGTGGCGAGGGAACTGCTCGTCAACCCGGGCCACATCGCCACGGACAAACAGCGTCCGGTTGGGTCGTTCCGGGTACTCGAGGACATCAATGCGCTCAAAGAAGGCTTTGACACAGGAGATGGAGCGCACCCGCTGTGCCTGCGAGAGCGGCTCGCCCAGGTTGATCACCTGGAACTCGGCGCCAACGTTGGTATGATCGCCGCACCGCATCCCGGTGACTGCTTGCTTGTAGGCCTCGATGTGGTGGCGGCGTACCTCCGCGACGGACGTGACGGCCGGATCATATGAGCCAAGCCAGTCCCCAAAGCGCCGAAGGGCCACCTTGTACGAGCCGACGGTGCCGGGACGACGAACTGTGGCGAGATCGGCCAGGAAGCGCTCAAAGGTCCGACCGATCGCGGGAGCAGTGAAGCCCCAGGTAAAGCTCAGAGAGCCGGGATTGTCGACGGTGCGCGGCGCCTCTCCGCCCAAATAGCCCATTGCTGCCAGAACATGTTGAATGCAGGTCACGCTGGCCCGTGCCACCCGCTTCGATCGCGCGGTCTGCGCCTGCCACTGCTCCAGGTCGGCCTTCGTCAGCGTCGCGAGGTCCGTCTTCCCGGTCGCCACGAGCACCGTCAGCAGGACACTCGCTCCCTGCTTGCGGAGCTGCCGCTCGTGCTTGTACCCCATGGCAAGGGCAGTCGCCAGGAACGCTCCCTCGATCTCTCGGGCCCGCTCCGATCCAAGCCACTTCTCGGCCAGTTCACGGTGGTATGTGCGGTGGATCTCTTCGCTGTACGGGAGGACGCCCAGAAAGAAGAGCGTGGATGTCACCCGCGTCCACTTGGTCTCCCAGGCGTGGCGCCAGGTGGACGGGTGGTCCTCCTCGTGCGCCAGAACACACGCCTTCCATGCCAGAATCCGCTCCCAGGTGAAGGTCCAATAGGTGCAGTCGAGATCCAGCATCATCTGTCCGCAGAGGTGGAAGCTGCCATGCAGTGCATGGGTTCGCGATGGATCAGATGACTGTGGCATGGTCCAGCGCTCAAAGGCGTGCTCGAATGGTTTCAAGAGGTCGGCCAGGATCTCCCACGCCGGACCACGATAGGAGCGCTCGCGCAGCGCCCGCCGTTCGGCAACGGTGAGCACCGACGATCGAACAGGGACCGTCACATCCGCATCCATCACACCTCTCCCCCTCGCTGTCGCCCCGTTTCCTGCCGCTCCATCGCCTGCCGATACTCCCGCTGCAGACGACCATCCCGGATCTCGTTGTAGACCATGGTCGTGTCGAGGTGACGATGGCCGAGTTGGCGTTGGAGGGCATCGAGCGGCATCCCAGCCTCAGCCAGATTGGTGGCGCAGGTATGGCGAAAGGCATGGGCATGAACCCGCGGCGTTTCGGCACGACGCCGCGCTTGTTCACACACAGCCACCCAGGCGCGGTACCGCAGTGGCTGACCGAAGCTGCGCCGCCCGAGACAGACGAAGAGATGATCGTGTTCCAAGGCGGGAGGGCGCTCTTCGCGGACGTACGCGCTCACGGCGCGCAGCGCCTCTGCGCTGAGGGCAATGGTGCGCGTGGTATGGGTTTTCGTGGCTCGTACCGTGATGCGCCGCTCCGCCCAATGGATGTCACCGAGCCGAAGATCAAGGGCCTCACCGACGCGCAGACCTCCGTCTTTCAGCAGCCACACGATAGCGCGATCCCGGTCACTCGTGAGATGACTGATGAACCGGTCGATCTCCTCCGGCGTCAAGATCTGCGGATGGGGACAGTCGTACCGGAGCAACGCTGGCTGGCCAGCGGCGATGCCGCTGGCGGTCCTCACCGCGCTGCCAGCCGGCACGGGGTTCCGGTGGACGCCGGTCAGCTCCGGTTCCACCATGAGGAACCCGTACCATTGTCGGATCGCCGAGAGGCGGCGGACAATGGTGCGGGCGCTGACCGTGGCGTCATCCCCGATGGAGCGCTCGCGCTCGTGTCGGATGAAGGCGATGACATCACTCGGCCGAACGCGCAGGGGATTGGTCGCGGTCGCACGACAAAAGTCGATCCAGCGCGTGAGATCGTGTCGATAGGCGCGGACGGTGTTGGCGCTACGGACGACCGCGGGATCGTCCAGGAAGCGCTGGACCCAGTGCCCGGCCTCCTCCCGGGCCCGCTCGTTGATGGTGGTTGCTGATGGAGTATCCACTCGTGTTCACCTCCAAGCACTCGTTGATAACGGTGACACTGTAGATAAACCCGCGACAACGAATGGCACAGCCCTGGAACTTGGCTGTGCTACGTCGTCCGGGGCCCTCAATCAGAGAGTTGTGGTAATAACCCGCGATGTGAACACAGGGACCGGAGGCAGTCTCGTCGTTTGATGCCGCGGGTGGCAGGTGCATGGTCAGGGGCCGGGCACAGTGGAGATCGCGCGGAGGAGAGAGGAGGTCGCCGGCAAGCGCCGACGTCTCCTCGATGACCATCCCCTCGACCAGCAGAGCGCCGGTCACTCGATCGATGTGCCAGGTGATCTCGCTCATGGCTTGCGCCTCGGTTGCACACGTCGGCGTACTTGGGGCCGCAGGTAGTACTCGGGGGTGTTCCAATCATGCGTTGGCGTGCCCAGCAGCTCACTCGCCAGCTTCGCGACATCTGCGCAGTCGGAACCCGCGATCCCCTTGACGTGGATGGTCAGTTCTCCCGTCGCCGGATCGATCGTGAACTCGATCTCGCGCATCTTTAGAACCGCACCCGGATCTTGACTACGCCACCCTCAACCTGCCGCTGAGCCGTGCCATGCAGGCGGCGCTTCACCTCCTCCACCACCCGCTCGCTGTAGGCCGTGCGGAGCTGGACGAGGAAGTGGCCATCGCGGAGGGTTCGTTGATCGAATTCGCTGACGATGGGCCTGTACCCGTCCTTGGCGTGGGCGAAGCCGATGTCGTTGGAGAGGGGACCAACATGCTGGCGGCGAATGACGATTTGGGCCGTCTCTGACCGCCGGTCGCCTCGGTAGCCGAAGAGGGGGAGCGTGTCCCCCTCTTCAATCTGCGAATAGCCAAGGTCGGCGAGCGCGGAGAGCAGGAGCCGCCGATCTTTGAACACGATGTCGTTGAAGCTCAGGTACTTGCTCATGAGGTGCCTCCTTTAGAACTCGATTAGGCGCTGCCCGGAGGTAGCCTCGGCATGCACCGCGTCGACCGTCAGATGCTCCCGCGCCCAGCGGCGCAACTCCTCGATCTCCTCGCGCTTGACCTCTGATGTCGGGCGAATGCTTCGGACCCGCCGCACGACGTCGTCCGTCGTCATCTCGCGCGCCCCATCCATGAAGGCATCGAGCAATGCCCCCTTCACCGCCGCCTCGATTTCGGCACCGGCAAAGCCCTCCGAAGCCGCGGCCAGCTCCTCCAGATCGAAGGCCTCCGGGTCTCGATCCCGTTTCTGGAGGTGCACGCGGAAGATGTCCGCCCGATCCTCGACCGTCGGCAGATCGACGAACACCACCTGGCCGAAGCGGCCCTGGCGGATCTGCTCTGGGGCAAGCTGGCGGACGTCGTTCGCGGTGCCCATGACGAAGACATCCTGCTGCTCCTGCATCCAGTTGAGGAGGTGAGCGATGGTGCGGGCCGTCTCGCCGGCGTCGGACTGGGCCGAGGACTGGAGACCGCCTACCCCTTTCTCGAACTCACTCAGACCGAGTATCCCTTTGAGTGTCGTGGCGATGCCGAGTGCCCGCTTGATGCTCATAGCGGCCGAGCCGATCACGCCACCGCCTTCACCCATGACCGAGCCAAAATCCAGGTCCAACAGCGGTCGCCCGAGGATCGAGGAGGCGATCTTCTTGGTAAGATCCTTGCCGGTGCCAGGCAGGCCCACCAGGAGGATGCCCTTCATGGGCTCCACGCCAAAGGCTCTCGCCGCCGGGGTGAAGGTGACGGCCGCTTCCTGCAGGAGCCGGCGGAGGTTGGCATAGCCGCCCAGATGGTCCGCCGGCTCGGGGTGACTGTAGGTGAGGCTGCCACTCTGGCGGATGACGTCGCGCTTCTCGTCGAGGATCAGCGGCACGGCCCCCGGGCCGATTCCGCGGTGGGTGATAGCGGCCTTCGCCAGGGTATTCTCGATCTCGCTCTCAGTCAGTCCCAGCAGCGCTTGCACCAACTGTTCACGCACGCGGATATCCACCGTGAGGCGGACATCAGGATTCTCGGCGAGTCGGTCCAACTCAAGATCGAGGAGTTTCGTCACCTCCCGTTCGTCGGGGAGTGGCAGGTCAACGACCTTGACCTCTTTCTCGATGGTCGGGATCTCCGGGAAACCGGCTCCGACCAGGAGCACCGTCACCGCTTTCGTCTTGATGGCCCAGGCAAGCTCCCGCAGGCGCCGCACCAGCAAGGGCTCCTCCTGGCCGAAGGGTGCGAGGTACGGGACGTAGTCACAGAGGACGTACAATCCCCGGTCGGCCTGGGCAATGTGCTCCAGAACCGACAGGGGATCGTCGGTGTCGGGAACCGGACGATCGGTGGGGCCGGTGCCGGATCCGGCTACCTGGCGGAGTCCCTGTGTTCGACTCCAGAGGAAGAGCCCCTTCGGCCGATGCCGCTCGATCTGGGCGACGGCCGTGATGAGGCGGCGGAAGCGCACCTCTTCGAAGGTGTTGACCGCGATGAGCGGGTAGCGGGCGCGAATGAGGATGTCGAGCTCACGGACGAGCCCGTCTACGGTGGTCGTATCCAGAGATCGGTGCATGCAATTCTCCAGGGAGAGAACGGAGGCTCGGCGCGATGACGCGCGCCGAGCCTCCGGTGCCTACAGTTCGAGCGCGCCCATGCGATTCGGCTCCGTCAGCGCCCTCGCATCGACGTAGCAGAGCTCGATGATGTCTCCAAGCACCTGATCGATGGCTCCCGTATCTCGCTTCCGCTTCCCGGTTGACCGACCGGCCAGACTCTCCAGTTCGGCGACCAGCGTCTCGAGCTGCTCATCCGATTGCCAGTTCATCAGACGGAACCAACGCGCGAGCTCACGTGCACGCTTCGCCGAGGAGCCGGGCAGATACTGGTGTTTCTCCAGGGAATCGCGGATGGCACTGGCGGATTCGTAGATTGCGGCATGCAGCTGTTTGGCCCCTTCCTCCAGCGGGCTCATCGCCTCTTGCAGGCGCTCGCGGGCCGCCTCCAGCTTGAGATGGCGTAACCGCTCCTTCACCTCGGCCTCACGCCGCCGCTCGTCCTCTTCAGCCCGGAGCTGCTGGCGGATGCGCTCTTCCTCGGCCCACAGCTCTCGCTGCGCCACCCGCTCCTGTGCCTCCCGTCGCTGCCGCTCCAGCCGGAGCGTCGCCTCGGCCTCCTCGATCTTCTGGCGCTCCTCGCGAGCCTGTCGCTGCTCGGCCAGCATCTCACTACCCAGCAGGATGACGCCCACCCGGTAACGCAGCTTCAGCTTCGCCTGCAGGTCTTCTGGGGTCGGGATGGCGGCCAGCACCCCTTGCACCACCGCGTCCTCAAATCCCTCCGAGACGGCATGGCCCGTTGCCTCGAACCGCCGCGAGGAGTCCTTAGCCAACTGCAGGAAGGTTTGGACGACTTCCTCCCGGACCGTGTCGTATCGGGAGACGATCTCGATCTTGGCGACGTCCAAATCCATCCGCGCCGTCTCGAAGTCACGCTCGAACGCCTCGAAGGCGCGCCACGGCACCCAGCGGTAGGCGGGTCCCTCGAACAGGGTCTCGGTCAGGCGGAAGTGGTACGAGTAGCGGTGGAGTGCCGCATGCGCCCGGGAGGCAGGGCGTAGCAACGGAAGCCGGTAGCGGTCGGGCAGGAGACCACAGCGGGGCGGTCGGAAGGCCACATCCGACTGTCGGGGAAGAGTAATGCCGAGGGCATTCCAGTCAAGGCGCCGGTCGAGGAGCCCGAACCCCTGGGCATCGACGTTGAGGAACACTCCCTCCTCGAGGAGAACGGAGAGATCGAACGGCAGGCGCTCGATCTCCGAGGGCTGGACCCCAACCTGCTGCCCTGCCCGTTCAGTCCGAGCCTCGATAGCTCGATCAGCCTGCTCTCGCGTCGTCGCCATCTCAAGCATGCGCAACCTCCCAGGACGGCGTCTCACCACCCGCACTCTTCCGCCGCCGACCAGATTGCTGCTCCATCACCGGCCGGTAGAACCCGCGCTCGCGAAGACTCACATGTGCCCGGCCGCCCACGATCACGTGGTCCAGCAGGTCAATGCCGAGGAGCTCGCCCACCTGGGCCGCCTCGCGCGTCACGCGCACGTCTTCGCTCGAGGGCTCAGGATCACCGGAGGGGTGGTTATGGACCAGGAGGATCGCCGCGGCGTTGACCCGAACCGCCTCACGAAAGCAGTCGGCGAGACGGACCATGATGGAGTTGATCCCGCCCTGGTAGACGAGACTCGCGCCCAGGAGCCGATTCTTGGTGTCCAGCAGCACCACACGCAACTGCTCCTGCGCCAAGTCCGCCATCTCCGGTCCCAGGTACCCGATGACATCAGCCGGCTTGCGGACGATCCGTCCGTCAGCCGTGATCCCCGTGCGATCCACTTCATACCGCTGCACGAGCTCGCCCAGCAGACGGAGATTCTGCCGGACCAGCTCGATCACCGTCTCGATCTCGTCGCGGGCCGCCGGCTGCTGTTTGGATGCCCGGCGAGGCGTCATGCCGCATGGCCTTTCTGATAGGTATCGACATCCCAGGCCACGGGGTCCTGGAAGCGGTCACACAGCCGGCGATCGAGCTGCGAGCGGAAGAGGTGCGCGTGCTCGGCACTCTCCAGGTCGTAGAGCTCGCTCACCTGACGGGCGAGGCTGTCGAAGTCGGAACGGTCGTAGAACTGCCCGGCGAAGTCAGCGAAGGTCTGGGCGAGCCGGGTGGGCGTCATCACGCGGAGCGCCATCTGGAGCCGCCCGACCGGCGGCAGTGTCTCGTAGATCCGTGGCATGAGGAACCTCCAGACACAGGAGAGCGGAGCCCCAGAAGGACTCCGCTCTCGTGGTGTGATGGATCGCGCTTTAGGCAGCGCGCGGAGGATCGTGCGGAACCGGCTGGCGGTGAACGATCAGGTGCCGCAGGCGCGGCGAGGTTCGGGCGGCCACGATCACGAGCTCGCGATCCGGCACCTGCAACGCGACCGGGGAGGGCCGCAGGGAGATGCGGCAGAGCAGCCGGCCATGAAACGGCTGCAGCCGCAGGCACGGTAGACGGCTAGAACGGGAGATTTGCCTCATCGTCCTGGCCACCCACGACGCGCAGCTCGCCGTTCGGCTTGCGGTCGAGCGGGATCAGCTCCGCCGCCACGATCTCCGTGGCGCGGTGCTTCTGACCGTCCTTGCCTTCCCAGGCCCGGTAGCTGATGCGACCGGCCACGAAGACCAGACGGCCCTTGGTGAGATACTCACCAGCGAACTCGGCGAGTTTCTGCCAGCAGACGATGGAATGCCAGTCGGGCTCGGAGTGGGTGCCGGGCTTTGCCGGCCGGTCGGTGGCCATGCTGAACTTGGTCACGGCCTGACCGTCGGATGTGTGGCGCGTCTCGGGATCCTGCCCGAGTCGGCCGATGAGCTCGGTGCGGTTGAGCGAGTAAGGCATTTGAACCTCCTGGTGCTGAACGGATCTGGGAAGCTGACGGTCAATCCACCAGCCGGAGACGCTCGTTGCATACGAGCCGGGAGCCGTGACGGCCGATAGAGTACTTCAAGGGCGCTGCGACCGTTATGGATGGGTCGTTGCATTCACTGAAGCGTGTGGTCTCAGCAAACCGAGACCGGTTCGCCGGAGTGGCTTCACTCGACTCTCCCCCTCGGGGAGGCGATAGACTGGCCATGGTCCAGAATGTGGGACATCGGTCTCGGCCCGGTAGCCGGGTTCTGGGCGAGGGTCTCTGAGCGCGTGGAGTGATTCCGAACGGAGGGTGGAGGTGAGCAGCCGTCCTGAGACCCCGCGTGCACCCATCTCCCTCTGGCGAAACCGGAACTTCATGGTGCTTTGGAGCGGGGAGTTGATCTCCGTCCTCGGTACCGGCGTCTCGCGAATCACCTATCCCCTCCTTGTGCTGGCGTTGACTCGATCTCCGGTTCAGGCAGGCTTAGTGGGTGCTTTGCGTGCTCTGCCGTACCTGTTCCTCGGGTTGCCGGGCGGTGCATTAGTCGATCGGTGGAACCGTAAGCGGGTGATGATCCTGTGTGACGTCGGCAGAGCTGTCAACATGGCCACCATTCCTGCGGCCTTCTCGCTCGGGCATCTCACCGCAGCGCAGTTGTACGTCAATGCCTTGATCGGTGGTGTTCTCTACGTCCTCTTCAGCACCGCCGAGGCGACATATTTGCCCCACGTCGTTCCAGCAGAGCAGGTTCCAACCGCAGCAGCAGCCGAGCAGGCAATGAGTTCGGCAACGAGCGTCGTCGGGCCGCCGCTCGGGGGCTTCCTCTTCCAGCTCGGTCAGGCTATCCCCTTCCTCGTTGACGCACTCTCGTATGCCGCCTCCGTCATGGCCCTCCTATTCGTCACAGCGGAGTTTCAGGACCAGCGCGAACCCTCGACGAGGAATCTACGGAGCGAGATTGCGGAAGGGATTCGCTGGCTCTGGGCCCATCCTGTTCTCCGTTTCGCGTACGTCGCCACAGGGGGGCTGAGTCTCGCAGTTGCCAGCGTCGCGCTGGTCGCGATTGTCCTTGCGAAAGGGGAGCATACCTCGTCCAGCGTCATAGGATTGATGTTTTCGGCTACTGGCGTTGGGGGATTGCTTGGCTCACTGGCTGCCCCTCGCCTCCAGAAACGCTTAGGTTTCGGCGGGGTCATCATCGCCGCAACCTGGGCCATGGCGATCCTCTGGCCGCTTCTCGCCGTTGCTCCCAATGCCTTGTTTCTCGGCGTGGCGCTTGGCGGGATGTCCTTCGCGATCCCGATCCACGGTATTGCCATCGTCAGCTATCGTCTAGCCGCCACCCCGGACGAACTACGCGGAAGGGTTGCGAGCGTGGCTCGGGTGATCGCCTGGAGCTCGGAGCCAATCGGCGTGGGCCTCTCCGGACTCTTGATCCAGGTCGTTGGCGCTGAGCGTACGGCCCTCGCCTTCGGAGCCTGGGTTGCTCTTGTCGCCGTTGCTACGACGATGTACGGTCCCCTACGTAGGGCTGTGCTCCGAGAGCAGACAGTGCAAGACCGCAGTCATTCAACCGGGGAAAGGGTTTATGTGTGCTCATTCTGCGACAAGACAAACCCGGAGGTACTGTGGATGATATCCGGAAAGACTGGAGTCATCATCTGCAATGAGTGTGTCAGCCGGTGCAACGAACTCATTGCTGGGGCCGACGGCAAGTCTGCCTAGCCGCAGGTCAATCCCGCTATCTCGCCGAGGATTCATGGACGCTGGCACTGCCCGGCAAGATCATCGAGTTGAGTGGGTTAGTTAGGCTGCGAGATTCCGTCCCGACTGTATGGCATGGGCCAGAACCGCGTGACCATCAACGTGCGTCGCCAACTCTGCCACGTCCTTGGCCCCCGGCAGCCTGACAGTCTCCGCCCGTGGACCCAATCGTCGAGCAATGTTCTCGGCTGCGCACCGGCCCGGCTCATCACTGTCCAAGAGCAGGTAGACGTGCTCGAACCGAGTCAGCTTGCTGAAAACTTCAGGGCGCGCGTGCGTCCCAACGAGTGCGAGGGCCGGGTAGCCCCAGTTCAGCAACGTGAGCCAATCGAACACCCCCTCGACCAGGAACACCCCTGCCGACTCTTTTGCTGTCTCCCAGCCGAGGAGAGGTTTGGAGCCCGGGAGACCAAGGTACTTCGGATGACCAAGGGTTTCATCAATGGTGCGACCGATGAGCCAGATCGGCTGGCCACTCCGGATCTCTGGCACGACCACCCGGCCCGTGAAGCGCTCGCACCCCCCGGCCCTCAGGAGACCGACGCGCCGTGCCGCCTGAATAGGCAACCGCCGTCGGCACAGGTAGTTCACGAGCTCGTCGCCGGAGGAGTAGCCGAGACAACAGCGCTCCATGATGTCACGACCCAAGCCTCGGCCGGCGAGATACGCCAGCGCCGCCTCATCGGTGAGCAGCCTGTTGTGGTACAACTCGGCGGCAGCCGATAGGCACTCCCGTTCCTCTGGCTCCCACGGTGTTTGCCTCCCTGGCGGTCGCTTTATCCTCCTTTTCCGACACTGGCTTGCCCCAGGCAACTCTCGAGCGTCGCCAGTCAGTCGTGTCACGGCTTCTCGGAACCCGACGCCCTCGATGCGCTCCACCAAGCTGATGACGTCGCCACCGATGCCGCAGCGGTAGCAGTACCAACTGCGCGTAATTGGGTAGACGTAGAGGTTGGGACGGCCACCATCCTCATGAAAGGGGCAGCGGCCGATGAGAGCGCATCCACTGTCCCGTAGCTCGATGCCATACCGTTCGACAACCTCCTCCACCGGGTGATCGCGCTTCAGTGCGTCGGTGTCGATCCATGCCATCACGACCCTCCCATCGGTCAGGCTGCTCGCCTTCTGAGCGGCAGCCCGCGGAGAAAGCGCGATGGTTCGCGGATCTCAACCCGGTCCCCCCGGCGCCGGGTTCGACAGTAGGTGAGGTAGAGACGCTCACGAGCACGCGTCACCGCGACGTACGCGATGCGTTGCTCTTCGTCGATACTGGCGTTCTCGCCGGACTGGTTCGTAATCGCTCGAGCGTGGGGCAGGAGGCCCTCCTCCAGACCCACCACGAACACGACGCGCCATTCACCCCCCTTGGCACGATGGATCGTGCTGAGCCACACGCCCTCAGTCTCATGCTCGTCACCTTCATCGTCGCCTCCCGTTGGCATCTCTGCAGTGCTGGGCGTTAGCTCCACCACGTCTCGTTCGACCCCGGATCGAGGGGGCCGCCGGTATGGCAGTCCTCGCTCCTGTAGCACGACGGCGAAGGGCAGCGCCTGCCAGTTGGTCCGGTACAGGATCGCCACCTCGTCCAAGCGGTCAACAATGCGCTGGGCGAGGAGGCGCTCGATCTCAGCCGCGACGAATGCGGCCTCGGCTTGCTCGTCGGCGGCCACATGCAGGCGGATTGCTTCACCGACGGGATTCGTCGTCCAGCATGGCTCGTTGAGGGCCAGAGAAGCACCCAGGATGGTGGCACACTCGACGATTCGTTGCGTCGAGCGGAAGTTCTGATGGAGGCTTGCGATCCGGGCTTCGGGAAAGTCACGTTGGAAGGCGGTCAGGAACCGGACATTGGCGCCGCGCCAGCCGTACAGCGTTTGCATGGGATCGCCCACCGCGATTAGGTGATGGTGCCGCGCCACAAGGGAGCGAAGTAGGCTGTACTGGCCGGCGCAGATGTCCTGAAACTCGTCGCACAGGACGACGCGGTAGCTGTCCTGGCAGAGGCGCAGCGCGTGGGGATGCTCGCTAAAGAGCCGCAGCGGGAGGGTGAGCATGGCGGGAAAGTCGACCACCCCGCGGCGACGCAGGCCCTCCTCGTAGGCTTCCGCGACTAACTGCAGTGGCTCCGGCTGCTGTGACATGTGGTTACCGCGTAGCCGCAGGCCATCTACCCGAGCACGCCACTCGTCCAGCGGATGGTGCTCGAGGTCGACGCCCAGGCTCTCTGCCACCTCGCGCAGGACGGTCCGCGCCTCCCCGGGTCCGTACACGGTCGGCGCTCCCGGTCCCCAGCCCAGCACCTCGCTCCACTGACGCACGATGCGGAGGCCGAGCGCATGGAAGGTGCTCACGTCCACCGCTCCTCCCTGCACGCCAAGGAGCCCCACCAGGCGGTGACGCAATTCCCCAGCGGCTTTCGAGGCGAAGGTGAGGGCAAGGATGCTGGTCGGCGGCATCTGCTGGCCGATGACAAGGTAGGCAATCCTGGCTGCCAGGACCATCGTCTTGCCGGAGCCAGGCCCGGCCACAATGAGGAGCGGCCCATAAGGCGCCAGGACCACCGCTCGTTGCTCGGGGCTGAGCCGAGAGAGATCGAGCACCCAGCTACCCAGAACTGATCAGCTCGAGCCAGCGGAGGTGGAAGGCCGTGTCCCGCACTCGCCAGAGCAGCTCGTCGGTGAGCGGTGCCTCCACGACACTGCGGATCAATGCGAGATCGGCGGCCTGGTCCTCGTAGGCATGGAAGAGCGCCGGCGGCTGCGTATATCGGCGCAACCCGGCCAGGACCGCGTGGACCGCCGCCTCGATGAGGTGACCAGAGTCCGTGTGTCGCCACAACTCTTCGGTGCTCCGGGCCCACAGATTCACCGTGGCCCGATCGTAGGGGCTAAGGTCGTCCAAAAACTTGCAGTACCGAGGTCAGCTCAAAAGGGTAGCGAGAGGGTCCTCCAGCGCGCGTCCGGAGGACCCTCTCTCTTTGCTACCGCAGCGGCCGTGCCCGACGCATCTGGCGGTCGCCGACGGTGCTGCCAGCCTGCCACCCGGTGCCCATCCCGAGGGCGCTCACCACGACGTAGGGACCGTCCGAGGTCTCACGGGCAATCACCGCACCACAGCCGGGGTCCGGGGCGTAGCGGAGCGGCTCGGCGATGTCTAGTTCGCGGCAGAGGCGGGAGCAGGCGCGCGCCCACTCGCCGAACACCTGCCGGGCAAGCGGCTCGGGCAACCCGTCGATATCAACGGTCTCTAATCGCGCCACTGCCGCGGAGGCATCCCGACGATACGCACGTCGCGCCTCCCAGAGTGCTTCTTCGGCGGCATCCACCTTGACAGCCAGCTCCCGCTGCGCAATGATGGTCTTGAGGGAGTCGATCTCCGGATTGTCGGGGTAATCGTTAGCAGCGTTCCCCAGCAAACCTTTCGCTTCCTCGATTCGCCCCGCATTGAGCGCCACACGCGCCCGGGCGAGGGCTCCGGCAAGTCGCCTGGCCTTCTCGGCCTCGGCGGCTTTTGCTTTTTCCGCCTCCTCCTGCCGGCGACGCTCCGCGAGCAGCCGCTCCAGATCCAGCCCTGCTGCCAGGGCCTCTGCCTCACGGCTCCATTCCGCGACGGCCCGCTCCGCTGCCTGCTCGGCCTGCACGGCGATGTCGGCCACCCGGCGGGCCTCGGTCCGCGCTTCCTCGGCGAAGGCTTGCTCGGTCAACCGCTCCGCCTGTTCGCGTACCTGCCGGGCCTGTTCGTGCGCCTGTTCCGCCTCGCGCTGCCGGGCCACCACGGCATCGTACCGTTCCAGATCGTGCAGGGCGACAGTGCGAGCCTCCTGGTCACGTCGGGCGATGGCAGCGAGTGCGGCGCTCGCAGCTTGCAGTTCTGTCAGTAGCTCCGGAAGGTCGCATGGGGGAGGAGAAGGGTCTGACACGCTTTCCGCGGCACTGACTTCGACGGCAGTGCGCTCGTCGATTGGCTCGTGAAACTCAAGCGCTTCCGCCAGCTCGGCGAAGCTCTTCAGGACGATGGACATGGGATACCTCCTGTCACTGGAGATTGGAGTATGTGTGGGATCGGCCGAATCAGGCGATGTGATTGCCGGTCCTGTTGATGGCCGCCAGCGGATCGGGCTGAAGCCGGGCACGATGCAGTGGATCCGGCTGCGGGGATAGATCGAGATCAATCGGTACCAGTAGACCCGGGCCGGTGGACTGCATGGCCAGGGTGATGTACTGCTCGGCCAGCACAGCTAGCATCTCGTCCGTGGAAATGCATCGGCCGTCGACCTCGAGGGAGAGCCGGATGAGCGCGAAGCGGCTCCCATCCGGTCGCTGACTGATCTGGTAACAGCCGAGGAGTTGGTGGTCGGTGACAATCGTCTGCTGGGCAACGATCGCCATGTTCAGTGAAAGCTGGGGAAGGATGCGCTGAAGCCTCCGAACGGCATGGCGCAGACGGCGGTCGACAGACCACCGCATCCAGAAGCTGGAGATCAGCACTTCGATCGGCACCGGGCAATCGCTGCGCAGCCGGGACACCAGCCACGTGACCGCTATCAGCACCCCAGTTCGCCCGAGGGCGAGAAGGCGCCGTGGTTGTGTCGTCTGGGGCAGGAGACATTTGGGCATCGGGTAGTTTCTCCTTGCAAGGGGCGTCTGGTGGATCCGACGACGGCATCGGAACGCGGAACGTCAAGTACGTGTGGATCAATATGGTGGGGCGCGTGACATGAATCGACTCCTTTCGGGGACAGGTGAGCGACAAGCAATATGGCGAACAGAACCCGCCGAACGCGATGACGTCGGCGGGTATCGGTCGCCCGGTATAGTGGCGGCGAAGGAGAGACACATGACGCAAGGTCGAGCCTCCGCGTCCCTGCTCCTCATCCACGGCGCCGGCAGCGGTCCGTGGATCTTCGAGAGCTGGTACCGGTGGTTTCCCGAGATGGAGGTTCGCGCCGTCGACCTCCAGGAGAACCTGGATGTCGCACGAGCCCGGATGGCCGATTACGCAGCCGTCGTGGTCGAGGCGACCCGCCGGTTGCCGAGCCCGGTTGCCCTATGTGGCTGGAGCATGGGAGGGCTCGTTGCGATGCTGGCTTGTCAGCAGCTGAGACCCCACCACCTGATCGTCATCGAGCCGAGTGCGCCGGCCGAGATTCAGGGCGTCCATCCCGAGGTCAAGCTTGTTTCCGGCCTCTTTAACCCGGAAGAACAGTACGGCCAGTTTCCTCCTGACCTACCTGCACGCGCCGAGTCCTCTCGTGCCCGCGCCGAGCGCAAGCGGGGGATCTCCGTGCCATCGGTGCTGTACTCGACGCTTGTCATCTATGGACGTGAATTCCCAAACGAGCGAGGCCGGGACGTGGCCCGACTTTACGGCTCAGCGGAGCTGCAGTTCCCCGATCTCGATCACTGGGGACTCATCACGGATGATCGAGTACCGCGCGCGATCAAGCGCTACCTGGCGAGAACATAAGCGAACACGACCCGAGAAGCGCTTGTCAAAGACATTGGGCGCTGTGAGCGAGCGATGAGCGGCTGTGCTGGGAAACCACTCACGCCGCCTGGTCGTTTCTTTCCCTCGCTTCGATCAAGTGCTGCACGGGTAGCCCATCATCGAGCCGGCCATGCTCGACCAGCCAGCGGACGAAGAGCAGACGATTCTGGGCAGCACACTGTTCACGGAAGGCTCCCCGCTCATAACGGAGCTTGAGAGCGACCAAGTTGTCGGCCTGCCGGGCTGAGAATCCGCAGGCTCGCAAAGCACGAGCGGCTGCCGTCGGTCCGATGCTCCAGATGTCACGCACGATGTACCTCCTTACCCAGCCGGCCATCTGCGGGGCAGGCCGCAGGGCAGCTCCGTGTCGGCAACTGCCGATCATCAGCTCGGCGGTCGAAAACGGGGGAATGATGCGTCAGCCGCTGATCGTTGTTTTCCTTATGGTTCCTATCGCCTATCGACCCTCCGTCGCTGATCAAGTCTCGTGACTCCGTTCACCGTTGCTGGAGAGTTTGGTCACTTCCGATCCAGCGACAGCCCGGCTGAGTCTCGCCGTCGGTCTCGTTTGGGCCGCCCACGGGAGAGCATGCTCAATCCCATTCGGATCCGGGGCGAGATCATCCCCATCGGCTTTTCGGGCCAAAGCCGACCAAACCGCAGATACACCCGCAGCGTACTAAGCGTCCGTGACGTGCGCGTGTCTTGAGCGTGACTCTGGGATGATCTTCAGCCATCCACGGAAATCGGAGTGACGATGGCTGGGATGACGTTGCCGTTGGAGGCAAGCTGCGGGAACGGCTTTGGGATTCCCGGAACTCGTCCCCCCGCTACCAGCGGCATTCAGGAGGTCACGTATGGTCCCGTAGAGGATCTTGAGGAGTTCTTCGGCATCGATCGCTGCGCGCACGAGCACTGACGGACTTGAAAACCGTGGACGGCGTCGCTACGCGGCCAAACACGATTCATGGCGTCAACGCCGGATAAACTTTGCGAAGTCTCCTCGGGTGTATAAGTTCACACTCACACCTAGCGGCATCATTCACAGGACCTTTTACGTGCCTCGGCTCGCTATGCCAATACGTGGACAACTAATCGCATCGCTGATGGCCAGTGTGGGTCGTTGCCCGCTCAGGCGGATGTGGCCCTGCCGGCCACCGCGGCCAACAGTTGCAGACCTCCGCTTTGGATAGCTGCTGCGAAGACCGCAATATTGTCAGCGCCGGAATACTTTTGAGCGTCACGCGCGTGTGATGCGGACGACGTGGCTGGGTTCGATCCATGTCCTCTTCGGCTTTTCGTACCAGCCTACGCTTCTGCGGTCCCCGCGCGCCTTACCTCGCGATCTGTGACAGGATCCAACTCAGGCGTTGCGCCACTGCGATTTTTCCCTCTACCTCAGCGCAGTAAAAAATCGTGCCGGCGATGGCAATCCCTACTACCGCTCCTGCACCCGCCTGCGCCGGGGTGTGATCACCCACCTCCACCCGTGCCCATCCGACGAGAATCACGGCAGGCGCTAAGAGCATCAGGGCAGGTCCAAAGAGATGAGAATCGCGACGGTCCGCGCGACGACGGCCACGTGAATGGAGATCTTCCAGGCGAGCGTGACCAGGGTGGAGATTCCTAGCCCGACGACCATCGCAGCAATTAGCGCCGCCGGCTCGCGTGGCGCGCCGAGAACTGCCACCAACCCCAGCCCGCCCTACAGCGAGGCCATACCGACGGACATGGAAGCGGCCGTTCCTGCCACTCCAGCTACGGCCTCCTCTGCCAACCGCACGGTCGTTTGATCCCCCATCTGGATCAAGCCGCGAGGGAGACCAGAGGGGGCCAGGACCGTGACGTGCACGGCACTCCTGGATTGCTTGATGTATGAATGGTACAGAAAGACCAGCAGACGGATGTCGACAAGGACCGTGAAGTCGGACGATGATGAAGATTTTGCTGGCGGATGACGAGCAGGCGATCACAACCGAACTCGTTCCGTTCCTTCGGCGCAGCGGTTTCGAGGTGCAGGTCGCGCACGACGGGGAAGAGACCCTGCGCAAGGTGCAGTCACTTCGTCCTGACGTACTGGTCCTGGACATTGTCATGCCTCTCCTTGATGGTCGCGAGGTCTGCCGACGGCTGCGGACCAGCAGCAACTGGACACCGGTCATCATGCTGACACACGTCGGCAGCGCCGGGGAACGAGCAATGAGCCTTGAAGAGGGAGCCGATGATTACCTTAACAAGCCGTTCGACCCGTTCGAGCTCGTCGCCCGTATCAAGGCGGTCCTCCGTCGCGGCGCGCCCCGCACGCAATCAATTGCCGCTGCCCACCGGCTCTCCTCCGGCGATCTCGCGATCGACCGTCCGTCGCGCCGCGCCTTCCGGGGGAAGCGGGAGATCGCGTTGACAGGAAAGGGGTTCGCCGTCCTGGAGTATCTGATGCTCCACCACGGTGAGGTCGTAGCGCGCGAACGTCTCCTGGACGAAATTTGGGGCTGGGACTACCCGGCCGCGACGCGTGCCGTCGATGTCCGGATCGCCGAGATTCGCCGTGTCCTCGGTGAGGACGTCGAGCACCCGAGCTACCTTGAGACTATCGTCGGAGAAGGCTACCGGTTTGTTGGGACGGTAGACATCGCAGGATGAAGTCCGGGGCCGCCATTGCTACTATCCTGGTCAGCCCGGCCCTAGCTGGCACTATCTTCGGTGTCGGTATGATCCTGGGCTTGATCCCGAGCAATCTCGTCTTCGTCAGCCTGCAGGCTAACAGCGGCATCCTGCCGATCGTGGCCGGGATCGCGGCCAGTGTGGTAGGGACCCTCGTATGGGGAATACAAGCACACCAACGACGCGCGCTCGACGGGGCGATCGCGGTGGAGCGACGCTCTCAGCTCGAGGCGCGCCGGCGCTTTGTCCATCGCCTCAATCACGAATTGAAGAATCCCCTTACCGCGATGCGCGCCGGCCTCGCGAACCTCGCTGCCGGCGGACTAGATGCCGACGGTTCATTAGGCACCGTGGGTGAGCAGGTGGACCGGCTTAGCCGATTGGTCGACGACCTGCGCAAGCTGGCTGACTTGGAGACTCATGGGATGGAGTGCGAGCCCGTTGATGTTGTCGGGCTTGTTCGCGAGGTCGCGGAGATGGTCCGTGCAGAGCCCGGGCGGTCTTGTCGCTCAGCGCAACTCCACATTCAGGAGATCCCCTGGGAACCGGGACCTGTGCGGGGCGACCGTGATCTCCTCCTCCTCGCCATCTATAACCTGCTGGACAACGCCCTCAAGTTCTCGCCAGCGGAGTCGCCAGTCGAGATCCGGGTGGTGGAGGACGGAACGTGGACGACGGTCGAGGTGGCAGACGCAGGGACCGGCATCGCGGCGTACGACATCCCGCACGTAGCCGAGGAACTGTATCGGGGACGAGGCGCCCAAGCTGTCGAGGGGAGCGGCCTCGGTCTGGCGTTGGTCGAACGCGTGGCGTCGTTGCACGACGGCAGTCTGATCGTCCGAAGCCGCTCGGGAAAGGGGACGGTCGCGACTCTCCGCCTTCCTCTTCACAACTCCTGACGCCCCGTCTGTTTCCTGGCCGTTACATCCTCATCTCTGATCTGTTACGTCCATAGCATACGCGTGAAACATCCGGGCTGTAGCGTCGGGGATAGAGGGGATGGGGGCGACCGCCGTGTGATAGCACCGACCCCGCAACCTCTCGAGTCACACGAAAGGGGGGCGGCGGTGAGGACCGAGCCGTGAACGACCTCGACTACCCGGGACCAGGACGAAACACGACGATCGGCAGACACATGAGTCCCGAAAGGAGGGATACCGAATGGGTTGCCTGACAAATTACGTCTGGAACGGCATCATGAGCTGGTTCTGTTGCGGGAACGCTTGGGGACCGTGCGGCGCCGCCGGGTACGGCGCCTGCGGCACCTGCGACTCCGGCAACTACCAGTGCGCCTGGATCAATATCTCGTCTGCCTGCCTCAGTGAAACTGATCCTGCCGCGTGCGGCCTCTCGACCCCGCCCCAGTACGGCTGCGGTGAGTACTTCTACGTGACCGATCGCTGCACCGGCAAGTGCGTGTACGTCACGATCGCCGACTGCGGCCCCTGCACGTCGTGTGTCTGCAATCAGTCCTTCACGTGCGGCTCGTATACCAAGTACAACCGTCAGCTCGACCTCACGGCGGCCGCCTTCAGCGCCGTCGACAACTTGGACAACGGCTTGGCCGTGTTCCGCACAGATCGTTAGAGAGGAGGATCGGTATGAGTCAGGTAAATCGGCGTGAGTTTCTCACGCGGACCGTCCTGAGCGGAGCCGGGGTCGTGAGCGCGGCTTCACTCGGCCAACTCGTCGCGCCCGCGGTCGACGCGGCGTCCCCGGTACCGGGCGAGGCAGAGCAAGGCGGGAGAAACCCGAACTTCGCCGAGGGCAAGATCATCGGCATCAACGGCTCAGTGCTGACCGCCCAGAGCTCGCAGCTCCTGGTCCAGCGCATTCAGATCACCAACTCGACGCGCATCTGGAAGGTCCGTGATACCACCCTCGACAATGTCCAGGTCAACGACCGGTTCTACGCGCGGGGCGTTCCTGGGAGCGATGGCACGTTCATCGCGGAGACGATCTGGGTCAATATCGTCAACATCCATACGGTGCTCGCGAGCGTTGCGAGCGATCGTCTCATCCTGAACCAGGCACATCTGCATCAGACGGGGGACCAACTGATCGGGCACATCGTCCCGGAGACGGTGGTCATACGGAACCTGGCGCCTCCGACGCACGATCTGTCCCAGCTCAAGGTCGGTTCGCACCTCCAGATCATCGGCGCGTGGCATCCGGACACCAACGAGATCGATGTCGTCAAGATCTTCTCGGCCGTTTAGGGGGTGAAGTAATGCCACGCCTCTCGGGACGAGGTCGTCGCTGAGGTGGGGATCCAGCCGCCCGGGTGGCGGCCTGGGGCCTGGCGCCGGATGTGGTGAGAACGGTGGTGGGCGGCACGAAGCGCTCTCCCGTCTACCGCGGCATCCGCGCTCAACTCTCCTCACCGTGCCCGACCGACGTGTGGATCGAGGACAGACGAGGTTTCGTCCAGTACGAGCTTGAACAAGGCCCGCACCTTGCCTGGGTGGTCTTTGTGGTTGATCTCCATGGAGGCGATCTGGTCACGGCCAAGTGCCTATGTCCCGACGACGCCGGCGAGCAGATCACCGTGACTGACCTCACTGCCTCAGCGGTATGACATACCACGAAATAGGACTTAGCATGCGCAAAGGAGGCGCAGATATGATCCTTATGGAAGGAAAGGCCCGCCATGCGGCCGCGGCCATTGGGTTGGCCGCCGTTGTCGGGATCCTCGGACTACTCGGACCCGGGGCCGTCGCAGCACGATCTCCAGCCGCCAGCCACGTGGCACAGACCCCGAGCTGCCCGTCCACGCTCTCCCCGGGAACGACGGCGGCGGCAGCGGTCCCCGCTGCCATAGCACGCGACATGCCGAATCTCTACAACCATGCCCCGGGCCACACGAACTACAAGATCGTCGCCATGGCCTCCCTCGCCTCGGGGGCGCAGTCGGATGCCATCAACTCCTTCGTGGCGGTGTATCGCGGAATCGCCATGCACCGGTGCGGTTCGACCGTGGCTGGCCGCTCCTGGGTCGTGCTCCTCTACTTCCCCCACTTCAAACCCAGCGCGTCGATGTCGGAAGGCGTTGTCTACGTCGCACGCACCCTCGGTGGGTGGCACGTCTGGTATGTCTACCACTAAGTCCTGAAGTCACGATGAGGTTCCGCCTTGCCATCTTGTCCCTGCTCGCTCCGGTTGTCCTTGCTGGGTGCGCCGTCGAGGCCCACGCTGGCTTCGAGTCGGCGGCGGACGCCACGGCGACCGCGGTTGCTCAGGCGCACCCAACGTCGGTGCCGCCCCTTGCTCTCGGGAAGGTCGCATACATCCAGGGGGGCGACGTCTGGACGAAGCAGTTGCCGGATGGCAAGGCGTACCGGCTCACGCAGGATGGCGGGGATTCCTGGCCGCTCTGGTCCCCCTCTGGAACCTGGCTTGCGTTCATTAGGGACCAGGCGCTCTGGACGATGCGGGCCGATGGTGGCGATGCCCACTCTCTCGGTCCCGTGGCTCCGGGCGAGGGGCAGGTGGAATGGTCGGTACGAGGCGACCGGCTGGCGTACATCAGTGACGGAGGCCTCATTCTGACGGATGCCGATGGGTCTCGCGAGGTGCGCGTGGTCTCGGGTGGCGGAGGGGAGGGGGCGGCCGCCCTCGCATGGTCACCGGATGGTGCTTGGCTCGCTTACGAGGCCGAGGTGCGGGCGCCGGGCAAACCGCCCATGGAGCAAGGGCTGTGGCGCGTGCGCGCGGATGGGACGGGCAGCGAGAGGATCTCCCTCAGTCCAGCCCCCGCGCAGATCCAGTACCATCTGGCCGGCTGGTCGCCGGACGCGAGCGAGCTCCTCTACTGGCAGGGCATGCAGCTCTCCGCCTCTCTCGCCGCCGATGGGGAACCGCTCATGGCCATCTCTCTCTCCGGAGGCTCGCCTCACCGGATCGTCCCGATCATGCTGCCGTACCGCAGCTTCCTGGCCTGGTCGCCGGATGGCCGCACCCTCGCTGTCGTCGCGGGCGGAGGGCGGCAGACCTGGGCGAACAAGGTGCTTTTGCTGGCGACTCTTCACGGCGCGCCGCGCCGGCTTACCAATCCGCGTACCGCTATGGTCGCCCCGGCCTGGTCCCCGGAAGGGCACACTCTGGCCGTGGCAATCGAGATCGCTGGCCCGGTAGGCCAGGCTTCGACCCTCCGGGCCGTCTCCGGCAGCCACCTTTGGATCGTTCCCGCGAACGGCCCCGCGGCCACACGGCTCACCAGCGATCCCAGCTTTGCGGACGACCACCCGCAGTGGTCACGGGACGGTAGCACCATCGTCTTCGCTCGCATCCACGGCCAGCGTGCCGAACTCTGGCTGGTACACGCGGACGAGACGGGACTGCGCCAGATCGTCGCGGCCCTGACTCCCAGCCCCCTCGCCCTCGACTACTACGGTCATATCCCGTGGGGTGCCGCGTACGACTACTGGACCGGTTCCCCGCCCGCCAGTTCACGGTAGACACCGCTGCAGGGAGCCGAGATGGATCCGGTTCTCCCTTCGCGTCTCCTCGCCTTCCTCTCAAGGGGCCGTCAATGCGCGTTTTTCTCCCGATTCTCGCTGCCATCCTTGCCGCCACCCTCCTTTCACTGCCGTTCCGTGCCGCATCGACGCCGCGTGACGCCCAGCCCGTTGCGTACGCCCGCTACCCCATCGCCCACGTCGTCATCATCGACAAGGAGAATCACTCCTTCGACAATCTCTTCGGGCGGTTCCCTCGCGCGAACGGTGCCACGTGGGCAAGGTTGTCGGACGATGGTGTGGTCCCGCTCGGCCATGCTCCCGACCACACCCTACTCGACATCGATCACAGCTCGGTAGCGGCGCGCTTCGCTGTGGACGGGGGGCGGATGGACCGTTTCGACCGACTCCTGGGGGCTATTCAGGACGGCCAGGATGTCGCCGACTCGCAGTACGGCCCCGCCGATATTCCCGCGTACTGGCAGTACGCACGCGACTTCACCCTCGACGACCGCTTCTTCTCCACCATTATGGGAGCGAGTTTCCCCAACCACCTCGTGACCATCGCCGCCAGTTCCGCGAATACGGTCGACAACCCCCAGGGGCAGACTCACTATGCCTGGGGGTGCGACGGCGGGGCGACGAGTTGGGTCAACGCTATCAACCCGACGACGGGTCGCACCTACGAGACCAAACCCTGCTTCAACATGCCCACTATGGCCGATTCTCTGGATCACCGCCACATCTCGTGGCGGTACTACGCCCCTGGCCAGTACCGCTCCGGCTACATCTGGTCCTCCTTCGATGCGATCCGGCACATCCGGTACTCGCCGCTCTGGACGTCCCACGTCGTGCCCGTCGGCCGTTTCGCCGAAGACGCCGCGGCGGGGCACCTCCCCGCCGTCAGTTGGCTGGTCTCGGACGAGGCGGACAGCGAGCACCCGCCGTACAGCATGTGCGCCGGCGAGAACTGGACAGTCCGGCAGATCACTGCCGTGATGCGTGGCCCCGATTGGCCCTCCACCCTCGTCGTGCTCACCTGGGATGACTTCGGGGGCTTCTACGACCACGTCGCCCCGCCCCATCTCGATGCCATCCGGCTCGGTCCACGCGTGCCCGCCATTATCATCTCCCCCTATGCTCGCGCCCACGCTGTCGACCACCACACCATGGACTTCGACTCCATCCTGCGCTTCATCGAGCAGGACTTCCGCCTGCCACCCCTCACGCGCTGGGACCGAGATGCCTCCTCCCTTCTCTCGTCGCTCAACCTCCACCAGCGGCCGCTCGCGCCGGTCGTCCTCGGCCAGCGCCGGTGTCCGACGAGCGACTATCACATCCACGACCGGATCGCCGGCACCTATCTGCGACTCTCGCCCCGCCCGGGTGGATACAATCTGTCGCTGCGGTTGCCATCCGGCACCGTCGCCACCCTCATCATCGGGTGGTCTACCGTCTTCCGGATGCAGGGGACGATCCCGGTCCGGCTCTCCGACTTCCGGGTTGGCGACCGCGTCGCGGCAAAGGCTCACCCCGACCCGACTCGCGCCCTCCTCTACGGCGCCGGGACCCTGTACGACCTCGATCTGCGTCCGTTCCGCAGTCGCGGCGTCATCGTCAACTGGACAGGGAACACGACCATCCGCGTCCGCTTCGGTGATAGGATTTTGCCTGTGACAGTCGGGCCGGACACCCGTATCCACCTCTCGAACGGGGCGCCGGCAAGCTGGCAGGAGTTCGTGCCGGGGCGGGTGATCACGGCAGAAGGCATCGAGAACGCGCGACTAGGCGCAGTCACAGCGGCCGAGGACATCACCCTTATGAGCTCTCCGTGATGAGACGGGGGCAGGCGATGGACCACGAGGAGGGATGGCTTCCCTGGCGAGCAGGGAGAGTAGACACTGCATTGCTGATTCACGTGCCGCTGCTGGCCGGCGTGTCGGAGAACCGTCTGCTCGCCTTGGCGGAGAGTGCAAGCTGGCGGTCCTATCGCCGAGGCGAGCCCATTGCGGGGCCAGAGAGCGATGTAGGGGTCGTGCACATCCTGGTCCGCGGGACCGGGTTCGTTGGTTGCCGGAGTCCCAAGGGAGACGAACTGGTCGTGTTTCGCCTGGGCCCGGGTGACCTGATCGACTTTGCCGACGTGCCGGCTACGGTGAAGGAGGATGCCTACGCCGAAGCGGCAGAGGAAGGTACGGTTGTCTGCCGCTTCCCCCGTCAGCTCCTGCACGAGGCGATCTTCGCCACCCCAAGCGCCGCCGCCGCTCTCTACCACCAGTTACGTCAGCGGTTTATGGAGCTTGGCCTCCTGTTCTGGGAACAGATCTCCCATGATGCCCTCACCCGCCTCTGGGACGAGTTGCAGCGGCTGGCCGAGTCTGACCCCGAGCGTATGGTCTGGGCGACTCACGGGGAGCTTGCTCAGCGGATTGGCGCCAGCCGGGAGGCAGTCACGCGCTTGCTCCCGAAGTTAGAACAGCAAGGCCTCATCGCGTACGGCCGACACCGCCGGGGTATCAAGGTACTCTGCGATGGACGGCCAGCTGGGCTACTGCGGGGATCGTCAGATCGGTAATGTGAAGAGCCTCACATCAGCGATGTGACGGTTTGCACGTGACACCTCACTCCGTTCGCGTTACGCTGCCATCACCGCGGTCAAGGAGGAACTGGCTGGAGCGGGGAAAGGAGCGGAGAACTGAGAACAAAGGCCCCATCGGTGACGAGCGTCCCCGTAGGAATGCCAATGCCGACAGCGAACGACAAGCTCCCAGGACTGCTGATCGTAGCCGAGAAGCGGATCCAGGAGGTCACTGTTGGGCGCGGGTCGCCAGATTCGGGCTGACAAGATTGGAATCAGGAAGGAGCCAAATAATGATTCGCAGAGCATGTCGCGTTACTCTGGCATTGGCCATCATGGTCTTCGCCCTCTGCGTCTCGGTGTGGCCGGGAAGTCCCCATTCAGCCTATGGAGATGGAGGCGGTCCTGCCGCCCAGCCATCAACGCCTCCGGGAGGCGGCGCAATCCCTGACCGCACAGTTCCGGTTCTCACGCCCGCCGAGCAAGCGGTTGTGGAGAAGAAGGTCAGCGCCCAGCGGGCCTTTCTCGCCCAGCAATCCGCATCGAACGCGCAGGGCGGGAACCGGGGCGCATCGCCCGGTTACCAGAGCGGCAGTTGGTACTACTCGAACAACTACGTGCTGAAGCCGGAACCCAACGTCGATGACAATTGGGGGTGGAACTGGAGCGCAGGCTGGTATTTCAACGCCACCCACACCAGCAGTACGTCTAGCGGCAGCATCGGTTGGCCGCCTCCCAACTACAATAATGACAACGGTTTCTACTTCTACATGTGCGGTCCGGGCTCCACAACCTTCACAGCCCGCTCGTGGGCATCCACCGCTGTCTCCAACTACTCCAACTCGACAGGCGATGGGGAAGGCTTGCACAGCACGGACTCGGCGGGCGCCCAGGTCTACGGCTGGGGGTGGGGTTGGTACGGGTACCTGTACGAAGCTGCCTACTGGGAAATGGGCTATTCCAGCCAGTACGGCTGGGGCACGACCTGGCAGAGCCTGAAGAGTTTCATTAACAACAACGACAACAACGCGAACACCTTCATCGATGACCCGTACGATGAAGGGGGCGGGACCCTCACGCAGTCGGACTTCAACGGCGACGCCAGCTTCGATCTGGAGCAGTATGGCGGGGCGATCATCGCCGAGGTGAGCACCGACTCGATGCCGGAATGGTCGACGAACAGCAACGCGGACCACTTCGTCCCGGTAAACGGCTGGAATACCAGCAACTCGTACGTGAACTGGGTCGACACAGCCTACCAGTCGGGGAGATCGTTCGAGAACAACGGCGGGAACACGTTCGGCAATTACAATGACCCCGCGTACGTGATCTACGACGCGATCATGGGGTCATATAGCAGTCACGATGATCTCTGGTAGCCCCCGGCGAGACGGACCGTTATCCCGACGCAGACGACTGGTCGTCCGGCGGGTGACCTGGGGCATAGCCGCAGCTGCGGTCGCGGGTATGCTCATCCTAGGAGCAGCAGGAGCGGCGTCCGGCGCCGCTCCTGCTCAGCCGCGCGTCGTGCACTTTCTCGTGCCCCAACGCTATGTCGATCTGCCCCGTGTTTACAGGGACACGGTCGTGTGGAGCGCCACCAATTGCGATTTCCACAAGCCCTGCGACGTCGACCTCTATACATCGCCCGTTCACCCGTTTCACCCACGGGTTATCGCCGTGAATCGCCCGCCTGACTACAACTTGTTCAACGGCGTCGTGATGTCTCGGCACTGGCTTGTGTGGGAGGAGGGCGGCTATACGTGGCAGCTCTGGGCCATGAACCGCGGGACCGGGGGGCACTTCCTGGTCGATTCGAGCAAGACCTCGGGCCACCCGCCCTATGACTGGGCCACGCCGACGTGGGCGCTCGAGGGCGATACGGTCGTGTGGGCGGTGACCACGTGCCTGGCGCACTGCGTGACCTCACCGAACGGCGCCGGGCACTGGGTCTCGTCGATACGCATGAAACGGCTTCCTGGTGGCAGGACGACGACCCTCTACACCACGCAGGCTCCCTGCAATCAGGCCTGGCCGGCCATTGCGCCACACATTCGGTTCGCGGTCTGGATGCAGGAGGGAACCTGTCCCTCCCGCGTCGATGGCGGGCCCCCCACCTACAACGTCAACGGCACCGACCTCCTCATCGAGCACTTCCCGGCCGGTCGGGTTACTCAACTGACGACGAACCACCTCTCATCGGTTCCCACGACGAACGGGCGGTACATCGCGTGGAAGGAGGCGCCCGACCGGTTTGCCCCCGGTGCCATCTGGCTGCTCGATCTGAAGACCGGCGCGACGGTCATGGTCAGTCGGCGGGCGAAGCACGACCCGAAGGATCCCTCCGCCGCCTGCCGGGCCGGGCCGGGTCAGCCCTGGACCCAATGCGACTATTCGCCAACCCTGCTGCAGGATAGCCTCGTCTGGTATGCGCATAGCTCCTCGCGAATCGACGCCTATGGCTTGACCAGCCACCGTGTCTACATTCTGGACAAAGGAAGGGTGTACGCCGGACCGATGTACCCGGAGGGGTCCGCCGATGGAAACTACGCGGTGTGGCAATGGAATGATAACTTGACCAATCCGCCGCCCGGAGTATGGCCAATCAAACACTACATAGCAGTGGCGCGTCCTCCCAACTGAGACGTCGTCCGTCCTGAGTAATCTCGAGGACATCGGTCATGCTCCGTGGCCGTCGGCACACCTGCTGTGGAACGCAGCGAGCGCCTGGCGCAGCAAGAAGGAAAGGTCGTAGATGGCGCCAAACTCGTCGCGCACGCAGAGGTTTCCCTTGCGGCAGACGGCACGAGCGACGCAGACGGTGTCGCCGGAAGCCGGTGGGACAACGTGCGGGTTAAGGTATGTGGAGAGGCTCCTTTTACCGGGGAACGGAACGGTCGAGCGGATGGGAAGATACGATACAGAGCAGAGTTGGACAGGGCTGGGCACCACGCCGTCGCGCGCGTGATCCGCTCGGTTGGGCAGGGCCACGGGGAATTCGTGACCTGGATAGGTGATCCTGCCCCTCGTCTCGGTCCCGCTTATTCTCTGATTCGCCGTGCGCGTACAGTTCCCCACCTCTTCCCGCCGGCGCTCTGGCGCAGGCCTTCTACCGAAGGACGCTGAAAACCGTAGCCGCCACCAGCGCTCCGATCACCGCCCCGGCAGCCACCTGTCTCACTGTGTGGTCGCCTAAGTCCACTCGTGCCCAAGCGACCAGGAGCACGACAGGCGCCAGCAGGAGGAGAGCAGGCCGAAAGACAAGGACCAGGATGACGACGGCGCCGGCGACGACGGCCACATGGATCGAGATCTTCCAGAAGAGGGTGACAAGCGTCGAGATACCGAGACCTACCGCCATCGCCACAACCAGGGCCAGCAACTCGCGCGGTGCGCCGAAGATCAGTAGCAGCACGACATCAACCACCACCGAGACGACGGCGACGCCAAGTGGTAATGGCCGCTGTTGACGAAGACGAACGTGGTGATCGGTGAAACGGCGACGCCGCACGCCGTAGAGGAGATAGAGAAAAGGGATCAGCACGGTGAAGAGGACGGTGAGGAAGCCCCACCAGGCCGCCTCGAGGAGCGACGAGGTGCTGTGCCAGGCGATCAGAAGCAGAAGAGTGGCTGCCACCGGTGCCGGAGCGAGCACCTCCGTCACGAGGCGAGCTAGGCGCCGCTGGTTCATCACTGCCTCGGGAACAGGCGACCCGGGCTGGCCACGCGCTCTTCCTGCGTCATCCGTCGGAGGACAGCGCGCACAATCCGCGAGTGGCGATAGGAGCGCGCCACCTGTTCCAGTACCTTGACCTCTGTTTGGATGTTCGCGCCACCCGCGAGGGGCGAGGATACGTGCGGTGCGCGTGCGAGTCGACCACGGCGCTGCGCGTGGAGGGCGGCGGCGAGAGTTGAAGCTTCGATGATCCTCTCGGACGTCTCCGCTGACAGCTCTTTCTCCTGACAGAGATCCCTAGCGTACTCCGCGGCCCTCGGTTCGACATAGGGGCGCAGAGCCAGCTGGCCGTCCCGAATCTCGACGACACGGCGGTAAAGACGGAACTCGATGTCACGAATGCTGAAGATATCGCCAATCGGTGAGGAAGGAGGAAGGAGAGCGATGCCGGGTGCCGATCGGCAGACATCGCGCCAGAGAGGATAGAGCCTTCGACAGGAGCGATAGCGGGTGCCCCAACTGTAGAGATCCGGGATGCCGGCTCGACCGCCCCAGGCCGGCATAGTGGCGCCCGCGACCATGAGCACGATACTGCTGGCAATAAGTATCCGCGTGACGGTGTCGGAGTCGAGGAAGACATTCTGCCAGCCGAAGGCGAGCGCGAGCACACGGGCACTCTCGTGCGCGACATAAAGCAGGCCGAGGACACCGCCGGCGGCGACCAACCGAAGTCCCAGAGCGAGAGCGGGACGTACCGCCGTACGCCCGTATTGTCCCGCCAGGCGGACGACATTGAACAGGGCCAGGCCCAGGTACGCGAGGAACACGAGCCGATATTCGAGGATGAAGGGCGCTCGTCCGTACTGCTGCCAGAAGTTGATCGACTCGTGATGGACCGGAGCGAGCCCGAAGAGCACGCTCATGAGGATGAGGGCGGCCAGCAATGCCCAACCTACCTGTTTGCCTCGCGCCCGTGCCTCGGGTGCGGGATAGTTGAGGTAGAGAAGGAACGCCTGCACCTGCCAGGATGCGACCAGCACCAGGCCATTGCCGAGCAGCCGCGAGATGTTCGCGATGTGGCTGATCGCGTCCAGCCCGACCACGACGGACGGCACGAGGACCGTCAGCGCCAGGGCCAGGAAGAGGAGAGACAGCCAGAAGGAGCGGACAGCCGCATCATGCGGCCGGCGCCGGAGAGCCGGAAGCTTGTAGAGGGCGGCAAGCCAGGTGGCGATCGCCGGGATGAGCGAGAGCAGATCCGGAGTCACGCCGGTCGATCGCTCCCAACATCGAGCGAGACTTCGATTCGCTCCATGACTGTCAGTTCACCCGGGCGCCGTAGCTCGGGCCGGGTGCCCTCGCCCGAGACGCGCTCTACGATCAGTGATGCCATTATCTCCGCTTCGCGCTCCTCGTCAGTGGTGTAGCCTCCGCGTTGCAGCACACGCTGGATCGTCTCCCTCTCCAGATGAGGAAACAGGAGATCGGCCACATCAGCCTCCGTCACCGGCGCCGGCTCGTGGCCACACAGGAGATGGCTCACCTCGTGCAAGATGATGTGCTCCTGGTGCAGTGGGCTGGTTGCCTCTTCGTAGAAGATCACGTCGGTGGTCGGACCGGCGGCCCAGAGGCCGTATGGCCCCGCGCCGCTCGCTGCCGGGTGCAGCACGATCGGACGCCCGCGACTTTCCGAGAGCACGGCAAAGAAGGACTCCATGTCGAACGGCGTCGGGAGATCAAGCTCCCGCACGCGTTCCGCACAACGCTTCCGCAATCCTCTGTCGTCCATGGACCTTCCCCTTCCCGTCGATGCCGTTCCCCTCGTTGTCCTTTATTCCATCTTGCGTCTATCCAGGTGCCTGCTGCCTGGTTTGCTTTTCGATGGTCGGTGTTCCCTCACCTGCTGGCAGCTTCTCGAGCTGCCGGACGTGCTCGATCATTTCGGTGATGGCGCTGAGGCTGGCGGTCGATAAACCTGACGCCCGGAGTGCTATCCGGCGCACGGATGCATCACGCAGAGCAGCCAGGAGATCGAGCTCGGCTTCGATGCGCGCCGCGGCTTCGTCATCGAAGAAGTAAGCAGGTGAGACGCCGAAGAAGTCGGCGAGCGCCTCCAGGTGCTTCTTCGTCGGGTTATCCCGCAGGCCCTTTCGCAATTGCCAGATGTAGGTTGCCGAGACAGTTGGTCCGCCTTTAGCCGCGATGGCCTCGGCGACCTCTTCGGAACTGTACTCACCCCGGTCACCCGGATGGACGGTCCGGAACAAGCGATTCAACTTCTCCGCGAGTGTTTGGGCGCCCGGCTGGCTCTCTCCAGCCATAGTGGCACCTCCCAATGGCTCCTATCTCAAGGCATGGCACAACACGGGCTGGCCACGCCTATCCAAGTGTACCACCGACATTAGCTGACGTAAATCCGACACCGTGCTCCGCTGCACCTCAGTTGCACGTGCCTTCATTTCTGCTTATGCTGGAGATGCTACTAACAACTCTCGTAAAGAAGTAGATGGCAGAGGAATTCTCCCGCGGCAGCTAATCGGAGGTGAGAGTGCATCATGGCAACAGCAACCCTGTCCCCAGCTCGTGCTCTCCGTAGCCCGCGCCATCTCGACTTGCGGGCCATCTTCGGACTTTTCCTCCTCCTGGTCGGGGTCTTCGGGTCGATCGCCTTCTGGACTTCGTCGTCGACCTCCACGGCGGTTCTGGTGGCGACGCATGATCTGCCAGCCGGTGCGACACTTACACCTTCCGACCTGGCGGTGGCACGGGTGCGTGTCGATGCTGCCATCTACCAGGCGGCCATCCCGGCGAGTGAACTCAATCTCGCGGTGGGCAAGCAGCTCGCCGATCCGCTTTATGCGCACCAGTTGCTGGTTCGGGCCCAGATATCTTCCCGATTGCCTCTGGCCGCCAACCAGATGGCACTCACCATCCCCGTCAGCGCCGATACTGCCGCCGGCGGCCGAATCCAGCCGGGCGACGTAGTCGAGGTGCTCGTGACTACTGGCAAGGACACCGGGACGCCCCGCTCGAGCGTCGTGCTGCCTCGCGTTGTCGTCTTCGATGTCGGACACGCGTCGAATGCGGCCGTGCTGACCACCACGGGCTCCAGTACGCCTGACGGATCGATGGACCAGGGCGCGATTAGCTGGCTGACGCTGATCGTGACGCAGCGACAGGCCTTGGAACTGGCCCAGGCGAAGTGGGCGGGGCAGCTCGACGTGGCGCTCCGCCCCGGGCGATAGGGAGAGCATAGGTGGCGGGTCGAAGGCAGGCTCGAACCGGCGGACAGCGAGTGCCTTCCCGCGCTGGGACGGGCGCTCGGGCGCTGCCCCCGTTCCGGGTGGCGGCCGGCCTCGGCGATCCGGATCGTGAGCGGATGATGCTGTCAGCCCTTGGTGGCAGCGGCGACATCGTCATCGCGGAACGCTGTCTCTCCGCCGATCAGCTCGTCGCATCCGTGCAGCGTGGCTCCATCGACGCTATCTTGGTCGCGTCCGATCTCCACCGTTTGAGCGAGGAGCGGATTAATGATCTCATCCGCTCGGGCCTGCCACTGGTGCTGCTTGTCCCCGACCCGGAGGACGAGCGCTGGCACGACCTTCCCGGCGCGGTCCTGCCCTCGAATGCGGATGCCGCCACGGTGCAGACCGCATTGGTCGCGATCATCCGAGGGGAGCGCGCCGCGCTTTCTCGTCGCCGGGATGAATTAGCGGCGCCGGACATCGTACCCAGCGTTACTCCCGACACGCTCGAGGAGTCGCTGTCGGTCATCGCCCTCGCAAGCGGATATGGAAGTCCGGGGCGCACTACGGTCGCGGTTAGCCTTGCTGCGGCCCTCGGTGCAGTTGCCCCAACGATCCTGGTTGATGCCGATCTCTCCGGCCCCGCCGTTGCCGCCTGCTTGGATGCCGACCCCACCCGGAATATCTCGATGGTTGTCCACGCGGATCCGGAGACGGCTCGTGACTGGGATCGTGCCGTCGCTCAGGAGACACAGCCGCTGCATCCTCGCAGCCCGCACGGCGTCGTCCTCTGCGGCGTGCCGAAGCCTGAGATGCGGTCGGCGATTAGTGTTCGCTTCTTTGAGCGCTTGATCGCCGAGCTACGTCAGCGCTATCGCTACGTCATTCTGGATGTCGGAGCGGATCTCATCGGGACGGAGATGAGGGTGCACCGAGCTGCGCTGACCCAGGCACAACAGGTTCTGCTCGTGACGTCGGGTGATCTGGTCGGACTCTGGCGCGCGCGTACTGCCCTCAGCCTGTTCGAGACCCAACTCGCCGTAAGCCAGGAACGCGTCGCACTGGTGATCAATCGCCACGATCACCGCCATCACCATGGCCGCTCCGAGATCGAGTGGGCGCTGGGCCTGCCGGCAGCCGCGGTGGTGGCCTACGACCATCGGAGCGTCGAGCGTGCCACGGCTGCACAGCATCCGGTCGTCTTCGAGCGCGGCCGCGCCAGTCGGGCCCTGATCGATCTGGCGGAGCGCATCCATGGTGGTCGCATCCTTCTGCAACAAGAAGTCGCGGCCAAGAGGCGCCGATGGAAGCTGCCCGGCTTCCCGGGCGCCAGCCGATTCCGCCATCCGAAGTTTGAGGAAGGAGTTGGTGATGGCGACTACGTCACCCCCGTCTTCTAAACAATGGTTGCGTCTGGTGAGCGATCGCGAGGCCGAGCGATCGCTACGGGAGGATGTCCGCGCCGCGGTAACCCGGCTGCTTGGCGAGCGCGAGCTCCTCACGCCCGGACCGGAGGACGAGGATCGCATCCGTGCCCTGATCCACGAGCATGTGCTGGCCTACCAGCGTCGTGCCGCCACCACCAACGCTCCGCTCCTAACTGATGCAGTTCGGGTGGAACACCGTCTGTTTGACGAACTCTTGCGTCTCGGCATCCTGCAGCCGTTTATGGACGCCCCGGCCGTTGAGGAGATCATCTGCAACGGACCGGGCCGTATTTTCGTGATCGAGGACGGCAAGAAACGCCTCCTGCCGGACGTGTACTTCGACGATGACGAGGATCTCCTGCAGCTGGTCAAGCGTCTCGTCGGTCCGCTCGGCCGCCGGTTGGATGAGTCTTCTCCCATGGTGGACGCCCGCCTCCCCGACGGCTCACGGCTCAATGCCGCCATCCCGCCTGCCACCACGCGGTGGTGCAGCCTAACGATCCGGAAGTTCATCCTCCGTGCCCATTCGCTCGACCAACTCGTCGCCCTGGGCACGTTGCCCCAGGCGGCCGCTCAGTTCCTCGACGCGGCGGTCCAGGCGGGCGTCAATATCCTCGTCAGCGGGCCGACCGGAAGCGGGAAGACAACCTTCCTGAATTGTCTGGGCGCATCCATCGCCTCGCTTGACGAGCGTTTGGTGACGGTCGAGGAGGTCGCCGAGCTTCAGCTCGAGCGGCAGCTACCCGACTGCGTGGCCCTGCAGGCTCGCGCCGGCAACGTCGAAGGGATCGGCGAGATCCGCATTCGCGACCTGGTCCGCAATGCCCTCCGCATGCGGCCTACCCGCATCGTCGTGGGTGAGGTGCGCGGCGCAGAAGCCCTGGACATGTTGCTCGCAATGAACACCGGGCACGAGGGCTCGCTCGCCACCATCCATGGCAACTCACCGCGCGACGCGCTCGATCGTCTGACGACGCTGGCCATGATGGCCGAGGAGCGCCTGTCCGGCGAAGCCCTCTCGAAGATGGTGGCCCACACCATCGAGCTGGTCCTTCAGCTGCGCTTCGAGCCGCGGACCGGCCGTCGGCGCCTGGTGAGCATCTTTGAGGTGGCGGGCCTGGAAGGGGACGTCATCACCGGTCAGGAACTGTGGCTCCTCGATCCGGACCGAGACCGTTTGGCGTGGACGGGCATCCAGCCACACTCCCTGAGGAAGATGACTGCCAAGGGCATCGCGTATAGCGCTCCTCCGGCGGTGGAGGCGGTGCGATGACCAACACGATCGCCCGGTTCCTCAGCCACGCCCCCGAAGATCGGCGGTCTTATCCAAAGTCACGCCCACGACACGCTCAGGACACGGCCACGGCACGGTCGCTCCATAGCGTGAGTCATAGGAGGGTCGTGGAATGATCCCGCTGCTCCTCTCCGCCGCCTTCGGCGGAGGGATCTACCTTCTCTACGATGGCCTGACCCGACAACCGTCTCCCCCTCGGGAACGCCGGAGGTTCCGCCGCGTGGAGGAGTTCCTCACGCAGGCGGGTCTACACGAGGTTCGACCCCGAGACTTCCTGGTCTTCTCCCTGGGAACGGCCGTCGTCGGTGCTGTTCTCGCCCAACTTCTCCTGGGGTGGATCGTGGTCAGTCTGCTGGTCGCGGGATTGGGACTCGTCGCCCCGCTGCTCTACTATCTGCATCGCCGCGACCGACGGCGAGGCGCCACGCAGGACGCGCTCATCGAGGCGATCGGACAACTGCGAGATGCGATCCGGACTGGCCTGTCGGTGCAGAACGCGTTGCTCGGGCTCGCGCATACCGGGCCGGAGGCGCTGAGACCGGAATCCGCGCGGCTCACCCGGGAGATCCGCCTGCTCGGCTTTGAGCCGGCCATGATGGCCATGCGTGAGCGGCTGGCCGATCCGGTGTTCGACGTGGTGGCGGCCAGCCTCCTACTGAATGACCGCCTCGGCGGACGCAACGTCAGCCAGGTGCTAGATCGCCTGGCACAGGCGACACGTGCTGAACTTCGCGTGCAGCAGGAATTGCGTGCGTACCAGGCGAAGAACGTTCTCTCGGCCCAGATCGTCGCCGCAGTGCCGCTGGTCGTCCTCTTTGCGATCCGAGCGGTCAACCCCGGCTACCTTGCCCTCTTTGATGGCCTGCCGGGCCAGCTACTCCTGGCGGGATGCGTCGCAAGTGTTGCCGTCGGATATGCAGGGATGCTTTGGATCACCCGACTTCCAGGCGAACGGAGAGTGCTGCAATGACGTCGCTAATGATCTTCCCCTTCGATCCCGGCGCCTTCCAGCTGCCTGTCCTCCTCTGGCCGGTGCTGTTCGGGCTGGGCGCCTATCTGCTCCTGACGGCTCAACCCATCGGTCGGCCCAAACCAGACCTGGCGGAGCGACTCCGCCGGCTCGACGTCGACGAGCGCATCCGGGCCGAGCTCAGCCGGCGCGAAGTCCGGCCCATCTTCGCCTCACGCCTACTCGAGGGGATGCTGCGGCCGGTACTCGATGATCTGGGGCGTCTGACGCGGTCGATCTTGGCCCGCTTTGGGCTGGCCGGTGGCCGGGAGCTGGAGCGGCGGCTGGCCACTATCCGGCCCGGGGTCGAGGTGCCGCAATTCTTCGGGGAAAAGGTGGCCTCAGCCCTCCTGGGTTTGGGTCTCTTCCCGCTGATGAACGGCCTCGGCATTCACCCCTTCGGTGTCTGGCCGGTCTGGGTATGGCTGGGCGGAGCTGCCGCCGGCTTCCTCCTACCCGATTGGGACCTCGATCGCCGCATGGCGCAGCGCCGGACCCTCATGGTCATGGAGCTTCCCATCCTTCTGGATATGCTGACCATCGCCACCTCGGCAGGTTTGGCGCTTGAACAAGCACTGGGATTGGTGGCACTGCAGAGCCAGGGATCGGTCGCTCAGGCACTCCAGTATGCGGTTCGAGAGCTGGCCCTCGGGCGCGGCTCGGTGATCGAGGTGCTCGATGCCATGGCGGGACGCAACGCCGTCCCGGAGCTCACTGCCTTTGTCGGGCAGCTGCGCGCCTCCCACGAGCAAGGCATTCCCCTGGCTCACACGTTGGCGGCGCAGGCCGAGGCGCTGCGGGAGCGGAAGCGCGTGCGGATCGTCGAGGAAGGTGGTAAGGCGACGGTGCGGATGATCCTGCCGGTCGCCCTCTTCATCCTGCCGGTGCTCTTCGTGGTGCTCTTGCTACCGGCGGGTCTCGAGATGTTGCACCTGGGTGGGTAGAACATGCCCGGTGATCCCGGGCGGAGCAGAAAGGAGACGAGAAATGTGGCTCAGGATGGAAATGGCAACGATCGAAGAGAGCGTGCTGACGCTGTCGCTATGCCTCATGGTGTGGCTGCAGAACGCGCGTCGGCGTGCCTTGGGCGACGCCGGTCAGTCAATGGTGGAATACGCCATCGTCGTGGCGTTGGTAGCGATCATCGCCATGGCCGGTGTACAGGCCTTCGGTCAGGGAGTGCAGCAGGTATTCCAGCAGCTCCTCTCGAAGATTCAGAGCATCGGGAGCTAAACGGGATGGCCGGACGACTCCCCGCGACGCGGCGGCGTGATGAGCGCGGCCAGGCGCTGGTCGAGACGGCCATCGCCTTCCCAATTCTGCTCCTGGTCGCCGTCGCCCTCGTCCAGTTTGCCCTCTTCTATCAGGCAGAAAGCGTCGTGACGGGAGCAGTGCAGGATGGAGCCCGGGTGGCCGCCGCCGAGGACAGCACGGTCGGCGATGGGGTGATCCGTACGCAGTCCCTGCTGCGAGCCGGACTCGGCCGGAGTGCCGGCGAGGTCGCCGTGGAGGGTAGCGATGGCGGCGAGACCGTCACCATCGCGGCGCAGGGCCGTCTTCAGCTCATCCTCCCCTGGCTGGGCGGTGCCAGTCTGCCCCTGCAGGCACGATCCACCATCAGTAAGGAGCGCTTCCGTGTGGGCCCGACAGGTTAGGAGTGCGATTCAGAAATTGGTTGACGCCGGCTATGGGCAACGTGGCCAGGCACTGGTGGAGCTGGCTCTGGTTATTCCCATCCTCCTGCTTCTTGCCTTCGGGGTGGTTGCAGCGGGGCGGGTCACCCAAGCACAGATGGGGGTGAGTGCGGTGGCGCGCGAGGCGGCACGCGCCGCAGCTCTCGCCAACGACTCAGGCCAGGCGGCAGCCGATGGCATGGCGCGCGGACAGGAAGTGGCTACTGGTTACAGCCTCGGCAATGGTTCGCTGCAACTGGCGGTCAATGCGGGCGGCTTCAGCCGGGGCGGGACGGTCCAGGCCTCTGCTCACTACACGGTCTCGCTCGCGGACCTGCCCCTGCTTGGCTGGGCACACGTCACTGTCGGCAGCGCGCATCTGGAACGTGTCGATCTCTATCGCAGCTTCTGGCAGACGAGAGGAACGCCGTGAACCGCAGCTCTTGGCAAATCCGCGGTGTTTGGAAGCGGTTCCCCCGAGCGGAATCAGGTCAGGCGCTTGTCTGGGCGGCCGTCATGCTGCCACTGTTCCTGTCGGTGATCGGACTTTCCATCGATGCCGGGACGATCTTCGACGCCCGGAGGGAGTTGCAGAACGTGGCGGATTCCGCGGCGCGCGCCGGGGCCATGCAGATCGATCAGAATACCTATCGCGCCAGCTCTGGCGCCACTGTGATGCTTGATCCGGCTGCGGCGCATGCAGCCGCGGCGCAGTACGTCGAGAGTCAGGGCACCGGATTCACGGTGGCGATTGACGTTGCGTCACAGCGCGTGGTAGTGCAGGTGAGTCGGAGCGTGCCGACAAGCTTCCTCCGACTCGTCGGTATCGGGACGGTGCGGGTCAGCGCGACGGCACCCGCCGTCCCGCGCTACGGCATCCAGAACGCGAACCCGTAGTGAGGGGAGACGGCCATGGACGAGACGACAGCAGGACCAGATAGGCAGTCCGAGCGAAGGCCGCCATACTGGGCGGTAGGTCTGGCGCTCCTCGGCGTCATCGTGGTCGTCCTGGCCGTGGCATTCCTCTTAAACGAACATCTCCGACCCCACGTCGGCATCCAGCCCCTGACCCATGCGCCGGGGAAAGGGTCCCCGACTGTGACTCTCCACCCAGGAGCCTCCGGGACTGTCACGCCTCAGCCGACCGCCTCGCCGGCCCCAACGACAGTTGCCACGATGGCGCCCACTCCCGTCCTCACCCCGCGGCAGCAGGTGATACAAGCCTACTACCGCTACTGGCGGGCCTACAGCCAGACGCTATACACCCTCAACACTTCGCCAATGGGCGCGGTGGCGGCTGGCAGCGAGCTGACGCAGGTCCAGTCACAGGTTGCGAGCCTGCGGCAGCAAAGGCGCGCCGTCCATGTCGTAGTCATCCATCATGCCCTCATCGTGTCGGTCAAGGGGAACAAAGCCACGGTCTACGACGAGATCCGCAATCGCAGCTTCACCATCAACCCCGTAACCAAGCAGCCTCCTCACGGGTCGAATCTGGCCGACCTGGAGAAGGACATCTACTTTCTTCAGAAGATTCACGGCAGCTGGAAAGTCGTGAAAAGTCTCCGCCAGGAGAAATAACCATGGTCCGACTCTCCCGATTCGCATTCGTCCTCGCCGTCTTGGTCGTGGCCGCCAACCTGGGGCCCGCGATCGCTTTCGCGGATGGACCACCCGGTTCACACTACCGTCTCGACGGCAACAAGAATGGCACCTCGTATTCCGCCACCATCACTGAAAACGGCCGGGGCGTCTGGATCAGTGTCCATGCCGGGCGATCCTCCTCCGGCTCATACAGCGTCCCCGGCAACGGCTCGACCGTCTCGTATGCATCGAGCACGGGATCAGGAGTCAGCTATAGCCAGGCTGGAGCGGGGAGCAGCTCGACCACCAATATCGTCCGCAGCTGGAGCAATGCCCAGGGCGAGCCGTACTACGAAACCACGAGCGGGCAGGTCTACCACCTGGCCGGCGTCAATATCGGAGTCGCTAGCGCGGGGCCGACCGGTTGGTTCACCGTCGGGATGCAACAGCACCCCGGAACGGTGCCGGAGGCTCTCTATGTCAACGGGAAGCTACAGGGAATCGTATGGGTTCCGGTCGGGAAAGGGGGCCTGCATTGGGGGCCTCCACCGGGCGGCAACGCCAACGCAGCAGCCAACGCGCCGATCGTGGTCGACCCGCGGGCCGTGGCGATGGATATCCTCCGTCACGTCCCCCTGCCCAACGTCCAGATCCGCATGAATCCGTCGCGTGGGCTGGTCGCCCTGCCCGGCTGGTTCTGGGCTGAAGGGTACGACGGTGGGGCATTTGGTGGCTCCGCGAGTGTCGCCGGCATCACCGTCGCCGTCCAGGTCCAGCCAGTGAGTTACACCTGGACCTTCGGGGATGATGCGAGCCTCGTCAGCCACGACCTGGGCCAGCCGTATCCCGCCCAGTCAGACATTCAGCACACTTACCAGTACTCGTCGCTCCACTTCCCGCGCGGCTTTCCGGTGCATCTGACCATCCAGTTCGCGGCCACGTACGCGGTTAACGGCGGTCCCGCGCAGCCATTGGCCCCTCTGACTGGAAATTACGCAGCCAGCTATCAGGTTCAGGAGCTCCAGTCGGTACTGACGAACCGCTGACTGCTCGAGGAGCGGATGCATGGCATTGGTGATCCCGTCAGATGACGAGCGGCCGCAGACCGGCTATCTCGGCCTGATTGGCCTCCTACTTGGTCTGGCCCTGGGTGCCGTCGTGCTCGATCTCACCGCAGGCCCGCCTCATCTGCCGGCGCACCTCCCGAGCTGGGCCACGATCGAGACGACCTTGCGGGGGTCGTCGCTGCCGCTGGGGATCGTGGCCTATGTCCTTGGGATGGCGGCCTGGGCCGTGTGGCTCTGGATTGTCGGGTCGCTCCTCCTACGTGCCACCGTATTGGCGATCGAGACGATGTCCCGGGGCGCCGTCTGGGTCCACGTGCTGCGCACCGTCTCCGATCGTCTCACATTGCCGGTCGTGCGCCGGGCGGTCGACGGCGCGCTCGTCACCGTCTTCGTGGTTAATGTTGTCAGCCGCACCATCCCAGGCGCCGCAGCCGCCTCGCTGCCTGCACCCGCAACTCCTCACGTCACCACGGTCCGCTCTCACGCGGTCTTGGCGACGGCTGCAACGGCGCCACGAGATAACCCTGGCTCTCGGGATGTCACGTACACGGTTCAGCCGGGCGACACACTCTGGGGCATCGCCGAGCGCTTCTACGGAACCGGGGAGGAGTTCCCACGACTGGTGGCGGCCAACGTTGGACGGCAGATGGGAGACGGCGAACGCTTTACACGCGCCGGTGTGATCCAACCTGGCTGGCTTCTCGATATCCCACTGCCCAGTCAGACGGTGACCGAGGCCGGTGGCGCCCACTACTACGTCGTCGAGGAAGGGGATACCCTGCAGGGGATCGCCGCCCGTCTTCTGGGGAATGCCGACCGGTGGCCATCACTCTTCGCGACGAACCGTGGCACAGCTGAAGTGGATGGTCGCGCCCTGACCGACCCCGATGTCATCTGGCCCGGTTTACGCCTCAAGCTCCCCTCGGCTCCATCCCACGCCGCGACTGCACAGCATCCGCCTGCACCAGAGCACGGAGGGTCGTCGAACGGCAGCAAAGCACCCAGGAAACCGCCCCGAAGACGGCTCTCGCCCACGCCGGTCGAACCTACACCGACTCCGATCTCCCCGAGCCCCTCGCCGCGATCCAGAGTGGCCGTTCCCACTCCGGGCACGTCCGGCGGTCCCCACATCGCTTTTCCAGATGGCGAGACGGATCTGATTGCCGGTGTGGCAGGAGCAGCGGCAATCGCGGCCGGCGGAGCAATCCTCCTCGCGAGGCGGCGAGTACGGCGTAGTCTCAGCGAGCCGCCTGTACCCGCTCCGCCGCAGGCTCGGTCAGTCAACCAATTCGCTGACGCCGATCCCGCACGCGCGCTCGTCCACCGGCTCCACAGCGATGAGGCCGAGCCGATTACCGGCCTGGCGATGCGGGTTCGCGGCCTGCTCGCGGCAGCTGGGATCGGAGACGCTGCCGTGATCTGGGCAGAACAGGCTCGAAATGCCATAACGCTTACGCTCTGTATCCCGCCGGCTGACCAGGAGCGAGTGCAAGACGTGGCGGCCGAGCTGGGACGCCGTCTCGGCGGTAAGGGACGAGCTTTCCCCACTCGAGATCATGACCTGGCGCTCCATCTCTCCGACCTGAGTCTCGCCGGGCTATCACTGCACCGGTTCGCTGACCGAACCGGGGACCTGTGCCTGTTCCCACTTGGCATCTCGCCTCACGAGGAGACGCTGTACGCCAATTGGGACGAGCTCGGCCATGTAGTCCTAAGTGGACCTCTCGGCGGAGGGACGGAGGTTATCCTCACTAGCCTGGTCGCTTCCTTGACCGCCCGCCGCCGTCCCGGTGATTTGCACCTGTGGACGATCGCGGACCGGCACACCCTGTCGCCCGCCATTGCACGCCTGCCACATCATGTGGGCGACGTGATCAACTCGAGCGACGAGGAATGCGTTCGTGAGACGCTGGCACTCTTCCGAAGAGAGCTCGACCGGCGAATTCGGAGCGCGGAACGACAGGAAAGCCAGGGAGGAGTATCTGTCGAAGGACCAGAGATGGTGCTGGTCGTGGGAGAGCTGGCGGACCTGCCGGACGACGGCACCACCCTGGCGCTGATTGGCCGGCACGGTGCCTCTCACCGTATGCGACTGCTGGCGGCAACTGCGAGGGTCGATTCTATAAATGACGACGTTCTTAGCCACTTCGAAACCCGACTCGTTCTACAGACACTGAGCAATGATGAGAGCATTCGCCTTATAGGGCGTCCCGACGGAACGACTCTGGGAGATGGCGAGTTTTACCTGCGGATTGATGGGCGGGAGTCCGTCCGGCTACGCGGGTTCCGCGTCTCGACGGAGCACCTTGAGGCCCTGGTTCGCTTGATGGGCGGCACCTACGGCGGGCCACGAGCAGGATCTCTCGTGAGCCGGCGAGACGGCGAGGATGCGGAGCCGGAACCACATGCTGACGCCGGAGCCGCACATCCAACCGAGCAAGTCCCACAGGACTCTCCTGTCGGAGCCTCCCACGATCTCCGGATACCAGTGGACATGCACGGGCTCCCCGCGGGAATCGAAACGGAAGAGCGGGAGCCTGCAGGTGGGAACGGTGCCGGCCATGCGCTGGAGGAGGGCGACTGGACTGGGCTGCCGGAAGTCTCCGTGGCGAAGGCGACAGTGGACGCCAATGGCCACCAAGTGGCTCCCGACAATGTCGTGGTCGTGAAGCATACGCTGGTTGGACCTGGCCATGCCGATCAGGAGGTAGACCGTCCCCGCATCGAGGTGCGGTGTTTCGGCGACTTTGTTGTCACTGCCGGCGACCGAGAGGTCAATCCATCCAGCGAGGAGGGGGTGTCGTACAAGGCGTGGGAGGTTTTGGCGTTCCTGGCAGTCCATCCCGGCGGCGCCGTCGCAAAGGAGAAAATTATAGCCGCGGTCTGGCCGGACGCGGACCCGGAGAGTGGAGGGGGACGACTGCGCACTGCGCTGAAGCGGCTGCGGGCCCTGTTCGCCGAGCAAGTGCCCGACCTATCGAGCGAAGTGGTTCGCTCCGAACGTGACGGAACGCGCCGACTCGACACATCGCTAATCTCCTCCGACGTGCACGAGTTTGTCGCTCTCCTCCGTGCCGTCCCGAAGCTACGGTGTGAGGAGGCGATGGCCGCGCTGCAGCGAGCGCGGGATCTCTACCAGGGGGATCTCCTCTCCGGTCGTGCCGCAGGTCTCTTTGAGTGGGCAGATGAGCGAGAGGTGACCGGTGTGTCGCTGCGCGAGCACTATCGCGAAGAATACTATCGCGCGACACAGCAGCTCGCGCGGCTGCATTATCAGGATGGGCACGCCGACCTGGCGGTTCCCCTCCATAAAGAACTGCTGAAGGCGGAACCAACCCTCGAGGATGTGGTGCGCGAACTCTATCGCTGCTACCAGCAGGTCGGGAATCTACAATCGCTCATCCGGGAAGATCGGCACCTGCGCCAGGCGCTCCGTGACGCATATGCGGGTTTCGATGAAGCAGAATTTGACGCTACGGACATCGAGCCTGAGCCGGAAACGACTGCGCTCTTCAAGGCTATACGGCAAGAATTGGGGGCCAGTCGAGCACTGCCTAAGAAAGGGTGACAACCGAATCAATCCCCACTCTTCCACCGGTCACGGGCTCGGTACAGGCCCTTACACCGATGTCCGTCAAGTAAGTTAGACACAGTCCGGAGAGGTTCACTACGATCGAAATGCCCAGACGACGACTCGTGGCCACCGAGACGTTCCTGTGAGCCGCTGGCCGTTTTGTTTTTGCGCTGTTTGTAGGTCTTCATAGTGGCGCACCGCAAACTCGTCGCTCCACCAAACTGACTTGGGGTCAACGGGTGTCGGTTCGGGCCGCCGCCAGCAGGCCCGCAAAGATCTCGGCCTGTCTGCGAGCATCTGTGAGGGCGTTGTGCTCCGCCCCTTCGTGTGAGCGCGGTTGGAACTTCTCGGGTAGCCGCCGCGAGGTCGTCTCGCTCCAGGCGACGCCGGACAGCCCCATGTAGAAGGACTTGATGTCGATCGGGGCGATCCCAAACGGATTGTCTCCCAGGAATCGGTGGAAGTACCAGTTGACGAACGACCAGTCGAAGGACGCGTTGAAGCCGACGAAGACGGCCCGTCCCGCGGTATCTGCGACCCAGTCGGCGAAGCGGTGCATGGCGCCGGCTGGATCGTCTCCCGTCCTGGCGAGCGTGGCAAGGTCAAACCCTGTGACCTGGAGCGCTTCAGGAACGGCGTCATCCGTGATGGGGCGGAGCTCGGCGTAGAACGCTGTGGCGGGGTCGTCCACCCTGCACGCGCCGAGCGACAGCATGCTGTACAACCCCGGCACTGGCCCTGCCGTCTCGATGTCGACGGAGATGTAGACGTCGGCCATCAGCTCAGGCTCCGGCTCTTGACGAGTGCCGGGCGGTCGATGGTGCGCCGCCAGTACTTCTCGAGGGCACGGGCGCGCTCGTCGTCCGGGTCGGTCGGTGACCACATGTGGCTGTCGATCGCGGTGGAGTCGAAGGGCAGATGAGTTCCCTCCTGAGCCACGATGAGCACGGGTTGCTGATGACCGAAGGCGTAGCCCATCTCCATGAAGCAGTTGTTGCGCAGCCCCGTGAGGTCCACGAGGACGACCTGGGCATGGTGCAACCGCTCAAATATCTCCGCATTCATCCACGCGCTCGTGGGCCCCTCGTGACCCATCTCGACGCCGCAGTAGCCGAGCTTCTCGACGACCGGATCGACCACCGTGCGGAAGTAACGCTCCACTGCCGGATACTCCGGGAGCTTGTTGTTGAGGAGGCGCACGTAGAACACCCGTGGCGGCTTCATGGCCCTGATGAGGTCGACGACGCCGTCGACCACCCGGGCAGCAGGCGTGTCGCCGTTCCTCGTGGCCAGCCCAGCCAACAACTCGGCTCCCGTGGCAGGGTCCTCCAGTTCGACGAACCGCGATGGCTCCGCCAGACCGCGCTTGGCGATCGCCACGGCCCTTCCGTGGGGGCCGTCCGTGCTCGAACCCAGCTCGATGTCGAGTGGGATCACCGGCTTGCCCGTGGCAAGGTACTCCTGGGCGTAGTGGTCAACCCCCTGCCCGCCACTGATCGGGATGAAGAGCGTGCCCTCACGCACAGCACGCTGGCGCCGGATGCCGCCGAACGTCCAGCCTGGCTCGGTGTACTCGAGCCGGAGAGCGCCCTGGCCGGCCAGATACTCCCAGAGGGCCCGTCGATCGGGCGGGATGTGTGAGTCCGTCTTCTCGGTGACCACGGCGGTGGCCAGCTTGCCGAGGACGGTGCGGGCCGGGACATGCCCCTCCTGGAGCAGCGTCCCGATGGCTTCGAGAATGGTCCAGTCGAAGACGACCGCGGGCGACGTCTCGTCATCCGGGTCCATCCGCGGTTCACGGTCTGGGGTGACGACGAATGCGGCGCCGTCCCGGGCGAGGCGATCGACCAGGGCGGCAATGAGACTGTGGGCGTAGCGGAGTCTGTCCGCCGATACCGTTGTGGCGGCCGCGCTGCCGGCGATGTGAATCCGCGCATTACGAACGTCCATCGACACCACCGTTGAGGATGGATGGCGACGGCTCCAGCGTCCTCGCGACTTCAACGAGATCCTCGGCTGCGAGCTGCCGTTCAGGGTAGGCACGCGCCAGCGCGTCGGGGAGGAGCCGTGTCCGAATGTCCGCGAAGCTGTAGCCCACACCGCCGTTGGCGTCGGCGCCGGTGAGGTCGACCAGTTCGGCGAAGGTCTCGTCCGTGAGACCCAGGCCGTCGCAGTCCATGCGCAGCAGCAGCTCGCGCTCACGGTCATCAGGTCGTTGGAAGGCTTCGATGCGAGCGGCGCGGCGGACGATAGCCGGGTCCAGGGCGTCGAAGCGGTTGGTGCACAGGAAGACGACGATGCGGCCGTTGTAGCGCCGAATATCATCGATGTGCTGGATCAGTGTGTTCACTGCCACCTTGTCCTCGTGGTGGCTCTGAGACGCTGTCCGACTACCCGCCAGCGAGTCCCCTTCGTCGATGACGAGGAAAGCCAGGCGGCGCTTGCCGGCTTCGCGGGTGATGAGGGCGAAGGCCTCGCCGATGAGGCTGCTCATCTGGCCGACGGTTCCCGTACCCCGGACGCGGGTACTGAGCTTGTACAGGCGTGCTTCCCGGTCCAGCTCCCCGGAGAGGGCGCTGGCGGCCGCCTCGGCGGTCGCCGTCTTCCCGGTTCCGACATCACCGTGCAGGATGACGAGCGGATACCGGTCCGTGAGAGCGCCGAGAAGCGGCAGCCGGCGCTGGTAGTACTGCTGGCTCCAGCCCATGAGTCCGTCGGCGTCGAGGACCAGGCGCAGGTCCCGGTGGAGGCGCTCGTACCGGTCGCCGAAGCCCACCAACCGGCGGCCCAGTTCATCGAAGTACCTGTCCGGCAGAGCCACCTCGGCCTCAAACAGGTGGCTCCGACCGTTGTCGCTGTCGCTCATCCGTACACACCCCGCTCGAGACCCCAACCGTTGCTGGCATAGCGGCGCTCACCGGTGAGGGTGAGCGCGGCGTGCGTGGTGTCCTCGGTCGTCGTCGTCCACGAACCCTTCAGCTGGGAGCCGAGCGAGGCCTGGGTGGTCTCCCACCCATCGGTCGTGGACACGATGATGTTCAAGCTGCCTGTCGGTGTGTTGGGCCACAGGTTGCTGCCGGGGCGTTGCGTCGTCCAGCCGTGGGCGCTGGTCGAGACGGTGTACTTGGCCGCCCGGATCTTCTTCCCCATGCCGTTGTAGAGCACGACGTGGATGGTGTCGATGCACCCGTTCTCGGCCATGACCTTGAGGTCGTGGACCGTGTCGTCGATGCGAGCGCGCGTCCAGTTGGAGACACCCGTCGCCTGGACAGCCATGAGCACGTCGGCGGCGAAGGTGTCCAGTACTCGGCGGATGTCAGCCGTGGTGTAGGTCGTGGTCCGTGTCCCGGTGCTCATGCCCTACTCCTCGACCTTGAACGAGCGGCCGAAGACTTCCTTCCACAGCTCGAGGGTGTCGCCGCGGTTCTGGTGTGTACTGGCGTAGCAGAGCGTTTCCCAGGCCTGCCTTGCTGCCTCCACGATCTCCACCCGCTCCGCCTCAGTGATGCGGCGGGCGACGTTGTTGTCGCGGTTCACGGGATCCAGGATCACCACGGGCTCGTTCCCTGCGTAGTCGTCGGTGGCACCGTCCTCGAAGCCGATGGCCTCCTGGAGGCCCGAGCGGTGGACATAGAGGAAGAAGCGCTGGATGCCTTCCTCGAGGCCGGGGGCAGGGCCGCACTCCTGCTGGATCCCCGCGAGGATGAGCTCGATGGTGAAGGACCGCAGCGCCTTGAGACCCTCATGGTTGCGCCATCGCTTCGCCAAACGCACCAGCGCCCGGTACCGCGCGTCGGCTTTGCCGGTGTCCTCGATGAAGGTGAGCTGCCCCGAGATGCTGGTCTTGATCGGGTCTTCCCCCTTGGACGACGGCTGCCACCCGTAGCCGGGCTCCTCGGGGATCGGAACCACGGGAACGAGGTCGACGGCCAGTCCCGAGGTATGGAAGACGAGGCCCAGCGTGTATGGCTGTACCTCGAAGTCCTCGGGCTTCTTCTGGGGGTAGACGACGATCAGCAGGTCCCGGAGGATGGCGTGGAGACGGTCTAGGTCATCGCGCTCCGCTTCGGAGACGTTGAGCTCCACGGCGACGTCGGCGTCCACCGCTTTACCCTCGGCGGGCCGGAGCACGGTGCCCTTGCGCAGCGATCCGGCCTTGCGGAACCGCTTGACCGTGAAGACGGACTCCTCGTTGATCCGCTTGGTCATTAGCTCGATGAGGCGATCGACCTGCTCCAGGTATTCGGCGCGCTTCCCGGGCTTCAGCTTCAGCACGAGCCGCACATAGGTGTTGAGTTCCGAGTCGGTGAGTTGCATGGCGAGACCAGAGACCTCCAATGTGGGCACCGCGCCCAGCCGAGGACGCAGCTATGAGATGGCGGGGGCTGCAGGCATCGGCGTGCCCGCAGTGCTCTTGGGGAGGCATGACCGGTCAATCAGCGAGGGAAGGGCGTTGGACCGAGGTGGGGAGAGGTCCGCTGCCGAGCCCGGCTTGGTGGGGCGGGGCCGCACGCCGGCCTGCCGTATTCACATGTATCATGCAATTGTACCGGATCGAGTACGCCAACGCAGAACGATAGCCGTATTCGAGTGAGTACGAAAGGAGGAGGGCGATGGCCGATCTCTACGCGTTGCTCAAGGACGCCGTGACCGTCGGGGAGCGGATCCGCTTGCTGATGGATGACCAGGGGATCGGCCTCAGTGAGCTCAGCCGGCGATCGAACGTTGGGAAGGGCTACCTCTGGGAGCTGACGCAGAGGACCGAGGAAGCCGCGAAGATGAAACCTTCGGCGGAGACGTTGTACAGCGTCGCGACGGCGCTCGGAGTGTCCGTGGGCGACCTGCTGGGCAAGACGTTGCCGCCAGCCGAGGACGAGAGCGCATGGCCGCCCGGGCTCGCCGAGTACGTCCGCGCCAAGCGCGTGCCCAAAGATGAAGCCCACATGCTCGCGGGGATTCGCACCCGGGGTGGAACGCCGACGAAGCCCGAGCAGTGGGAGCAGATCCACTACACGATCCTCATGCACACCGGGCGCCTCCGGCGCGCGTGATCGATGGAGTGGACGGACCCGGTCGTGCTCGAACTGTGTCGCCGCCATGGCGGCGCGGACCCGGAGACGGTGATCCGCGAGCTCTGCCGGGACCTGGTGGCAGTCTGCCCGCGTGACAGTGGTCCGACGCCGCTGCGGATGCTCGCGTCGTTCCGCAATGTGCGCGACATCCGCGAGGCGCCGATCGCCGCTGCAACCGGGTGCTCGGGCTACATCGTGCGCGAGAACGGCGGGTACGTCATCACGCTGGACGACCGGGAACCGCGTGGCCGCCGGGTGATCTCCCTCGGTCACGAAGTGACACACACGTACTTCCTCGAAGTCGGCCGCCGCGCGGCCGCGACGCTCGAGGAGGAGCACCTATGTGACGTGGGTGGCACGGAACTGGTCATGCCGGAAGTGCGATTCACGGCCTTCCTCAGGCAGGTTGGAGTGTCGATGGCCGGAATCGAACTGTGCCGCAAGGAGTTCGAGGGGTCGTTCGAGGCCACTGCCCGGCGTGTGATGGAGCTGACCGACACGCCCGCCTGCTTTCTGATTGCTCGGGTGCGGCGCACCAGGGACGAGGAGCGCCGCGGCGCCGGGGAGCCCAGGCTACGCGTGGATCACTGGACAGCGTCGCGCAGCTGGCCCGACCGGTCCTGCTACAAGGGAGTCGCTTTCGCCCCCAGTAGCCTCGTGGCGGAGGTGTTCACCCAGCAGGACGAGCGGGCGGAGTTGGCCCGGCTGGGGACCAATTTCCATGACGGCCTGTACCACATCGAGGCGACGGGATACAGCTACGTGAAAGGCGCAGACGGCGCGCACCGCCAGGTAGCCGTCCTGCTAACGCTCCCTGAGGGTCACGGGACCCGGGGCAACGTCGCGTGAGCGTCCTCGTCCCACCCCGCGAAGACACCCAGGTCCGGCCTGCTGCTGATTGCGCGGAAGAGGCGACGGGACCCTGGGCCGAGTTTTGGCGGGGGACCATTGGACCCCGATAAAAAGAGAAGCGTGAGACAGGGGAGAGGACTGCAGGGCCGGAGCGCCAGCGGAGCCGGCCACGGTCGCCTTGAAGTCGTCGGGGCAGCACCCCTACCTGTGATTGTCCTGGGTACGCCTCCCTGGAACCGAGTGGCGGTACGAGCTGGGTCGCCGGGAACGATGAACCGGAACCGGTGGAGAATCTTCGTGATCGACCGGCTCCTTTGGTAATCAGGTGGCGCAGTCGGGGACAATGACGAAGATTTCCAGAGAGGGGCTGCCGCTGTGCCGATCTATGAGGGGCGCCTGGAGCTGACATGGACCAACAAGTCGTTGCGGCTGCTCGCGCATGAGGACGAGTCCTACGAGTGGGTGCCGGCGTCCGACTATCGGGTGGCAGAGGTCCGGCTGCTCCACGACGCCGGCACGGCCGGGGCAGTGCACGACGAACGAAACCGCGCGAAGGACAACCTGTTGATCTGTGGAGACGCCCTTAACGCGCTCACCAGTTTGATCGAGCTACCGGAGTTCGAGCGTGAGTACGCCGGCAGCGTAAAGCTTGCGTATCTTGACCCACCCTTCAACACTGGTCAAGCGTTTACGAGCTACGACGACAATCTCGAGCACTCCGTTTGGCTCACAATGCTTCGGGACCGTCTGGTTCAGATTAAGCAGTTACTCCGGCCCGACGGTTCTGTTTGGGTGCATCTTGATGACGAGGAAGTGCACCGCTGTCGCTGTGTCCTCGACGAGGTGTTTGGGCCTGAGAACTTCGTAGCAACCGTCATCTGGCAGAAGGCGTACTCGCCAAGGAACGACGCGCCGGCTCTCAGTACGGACCAGGACTACATCCTGGTGTACTCGAGGATGCCTGACTGGCGCTCGAATCGGCTCGAGCGATTTGCGGAGCGCGACGCGCTATACAAGTCTCCCGACGGCGATCCGCATCCATGGGTGTCCGGAGATCCCGCGGCGCCCAGCGCGTACCGGAACCAGACGTGGGTGTACGCCATCCAGTCTCCCTTCACGGGACAGCTTGTGTACCCGGCAGTGGGACGCTGCTGGGGATCGAAGCAGGAGACGATGAAGGAGATGGTCGAGGAGTGGGACTCCGAGTACCAGCTCGTCGACCTGAACGATGCTGAGAAACGCGCTCTCATCTGTGGCGTGCCGATATCCGAAGTGAGACAGGGCGTTTGTGCATTGATGGTCAAGGGAGACCTTGCTGAGGCACGGGTCAGGGCCGAGCGTCGCTATGCGCAAGGTTCGTGGCCGCGCCTCTACTTCACAAAGGGCGGCAAGGGTGGTCTGAAGCTGAAGCGGTACCTCGATCGAATCAGCCAAACAACCGCTCCTCGCACGTTGTGGTTCAACTCCGAGGTTGGACACAACCGGACAGCGAAGGCCGAAATGAACGGGTTACTCCCCGGCGTGAGTCAGTTCCCCACCCCGAAGCCGGAGCGTCTTATCCAGAGGATTCTCCAGATCGGTACGAACCCAGGGGACATCGTGCTGGACTGCTTCTTGGGCTCAGGGACCACGGCGGCCGTCGCCCACAAGATGAATCGTCGATGGGTGGGCATCGAGCGGGCACGAGCCACCGTTGAGACACACGCTCAGCCACGCCTTGAAAGGGTCGTTGCCGGGGAAGATCCCGGAGGAATCACAACCATCGAGACGCTCGTTGGTGAGGACTTACCTGAGGGCGTCAAGCCAGGAGATTCTCGAGTCGCGGCGCGGGCGATCGACACGCTTCACGTGGCAGGTCTGCTGGACGATGTGCAGGGTTTGGACGCGTCGATCACCGCAGCCCTCGTCAAAGCGCTTCGCGTCGTGGACAAGACTAGAACGGATGTCGTGTGGCACGGTGGGGGCGGGTTCCGGGTCATGGACGTCGCACCGTCCATGTTTGAGGCCGTGGAGGGCCACGTCTTCTTGAGTGAGTGGGCCACCAACGGCAAGCTCGCAGAAGTAACGGCTGCGCAGCTCCACTATGACTACGAATATGCTCCGCCGTTCGCCGGACGGCGCGGCCGATCGCGCCTCGCGGTCATCGACGGGCTTGTGAACGCAGATGTCGTGCAGCTCGTTACTAATGCACTTCCCGACGACGAGCGTGTCGTTATCTGCGGAACGGCGATTGACCCCGAGGCAAAGGAGGCTTTGCGGAGACTCCGCCGAGGATCGACTGTTCGCAAGATTCCGCACTCCATCCTTCAGGAGTACCGGCAAACACCTCGGTGGGCACAGCCGAGCCTATTTGCCGACGTGCCAACCAACGGCGCGCGCATCCCTGGGGGAGAGGCGGCGCCAGTGTGAGCGTTGCGGAGCTGGTCGTCGACCCGTTCGACCTCGACCGTATCGAGAGTATCGCTGCGCGGCTCGACCTGCGCCAACCGAACCGCGAAGCGCTTGAGAGCATCGTCTTCGAGATTGCGCGCCACTACGAGATCGACGGTGAGCCACCGCCCTTCGAGGCCGTCGTCGACCTCGCGACCGGCGTGGGCAAGACGTACGTGCTCGCCTCCGCCATCGAGTACCTCGCAGCCGACGGGGTCCGGAACTTCGCGGTCATCACTCCCGGCCGGACCATCCTCGACAAGACGGTGGCGAACTTCACTCCCGGCCACCGAAAGAGCCTCCTCGGCGGCATGGAAGTCCGTCCGGTCGTCATCACGAGCGAGAACTTCGCCACGCCGGCGATGCGCACTGCGATGGAGGATCCGGAGCAGGTCAAGCTCTTCATCTTCACGGTGCAGGCGCTCCTGAAACCCGAATCGAAGGTGGGCCGCAAGACCCACAAGTTTCAGGAGGGGCTCGGGGAGGCGTTCTACGCGCACCTGCAAAGGCTCGACGACCTCGTTGTCTTCGCAGACGAGCACCACACGTACTACGGCCCAGCGTTCTCCGGAGCAATCCGCGAGCTGCGGCCGCGCGTGCTCATCGGGCTCACGGCGACACCGGACAAGCGCACGCCCCCGAGCCAGATCATCCACCGCTATCCGTTGGCCGCGGCGATCGCTGACAGGCTGGTCAAGACGCCTGTGCTGGTCGGCCGGCGGGACGACCGCTCGGACCCGGCGACCAAGCTCCTCGACGGGGTCCGGCTCCTCGAGCTGAAGGAACGTGCGATCGAGCAATGGTGCTTGGACACCGGCGCCGAGCCGGTGGCGCCGATGATGCTGGTGATCGCCCCGGACATCAACGAGGCCAACGAGATCGAGGGTATCGTGCGCGATCCGTCGTTCGCCGGCGGCCGCTACGCCGACGCTGTGCTGACGGTCCACTCCAAGCAGAGCGACGAAGCGCTCGCGCAGCTCGACCGCCTGGAGGACCCCGGCAGCCCCTACCGCATCGTCATCTCGGTGGGGATGCTCAAAGAGGGATGGGACGTGAAGAACGTCTACGTCATCGCCTCGATGCGCGCATCCGTGTCCGACATCCTCACCGAGCAGACGCTCGGCCGGGGCCTGCGACTGCCCTTCGGCCAGTACACCGACGTCGAGATTCTCGACACACTGGAAGTGCTGGGGCATGAGCGGTACGAGGACCTGCTACGCAAGGCCGGCGTGCTCAATGAACAGTTCATCGACCGCCGCACGCGTGCCGTCCTGCGGCGGAACGCCGAGGGCCGGCTCGTCCCCGTACAGGAGACGACGACGGTTGAGGCGCCCATCACCACGGTGGAGGAGATCACGCCGGCGCCCTCTCCGCTGGAGACGCCCCCCTACGCTGGAACGACGGTGATCCAGAGCATCGAGGATCACACCGCCAAGGCGGAGCAGCAGCTCATGCAGCTGCAAGTGGAGCTGGCGCCGCGCGAGAAGCTCCATATCCCGCTCCTGCGCATGACACAGGTGAAGAGCGAGTTTTCGCTCGCGGATATCACCGATCTTGAGCCGTTCCGGCGCTTCGGCGAGAGCATCGCCGCAGACCCGGCGGGCAGCCTCCGTCGCGTGACCTTGGGCGCGCGCATCGTGACGGGACCGGACGGCCTGCGCCGGACGGAGCTGGTGACGACGGAAGCGGTGGACCGTGTGGCGTCGCCGGCGGCCCTATTCCCCCGCGACGAGGCACGTCGCGCGCTCGTCGAGCGTGTCCTGGCGGCGCCGGTTGTGCCCGCCAGGGCGAACCAGCGCTATGCGGCAGGTGAGATTGTCGACGCGTTCATGAAAGGGCTGGGACCGTCGGCCGAGAAGATTCTCAGCGGCTACATGGACCGTGCGGCCGCGGGCCTGATCCAGCTCGTGACCGACGAACACCGCAAGGTGGCAGCGAAGCCAACCTACGGCGAGGTCGTCGAGCTTTCGACGTTCGACAAGGTGCGCACGGGCCGGCCGACGACCACGTCGGATCGGTACGGCGACTTCAAGGGCAAGAAAGGCGTCGGGTTCGAGGGCTACCGTAAGTCGCTCTACGCCCAGGACTGGTTCGATTCCTCGACCGAGCGCGACGTCGCGAACATCCTCGAGGATGCGCCGGACGTCACCAACTGGGTCCGGCTGCAGATCGGCGACCTGCCCATCCTGTGGACCGAGGCGCGCGAGTACAACCCCGATTTCATCGCCATCGACCGCGAGGGGACGCATTGGGTGGTCGAGGTGAAGATGGACAAGGAGATGCAGAGCGCCGATGTGCAGCGGAAGCGCGATGCGGCGCGGCGCTGGGCCAACTACGTGAGCGGCGACGGGAAGGTGGGCACGTGCTGGCGCTACCTGCTGGTGTCCGAGACCGACGTGAAGAACGCGAAGGGCTCGTGGGAAGCGCTGAAGGGGCTCGGAGGGGTGTAGTGGCCAAGCCTGACCCTGAAGGGCGTCCGGCGGATATTCCACCTGAAGCGTGGGACATCATGAAGGGGTCGGCGGCCGCGGCCAGCCACCATTGGGTCCCGCGGATGGTCCTGCGTAACTTCACGCTGCACCCGCGGGAAGATGATCCCGAGATTTGGTGTCAGCCAGTTGGCCGTGGGGCGCCGCGCAGATCTCGCGTCGGAGCTGAGTGTGCGATTCGCCACCACAACACACTGGAAGCGGCCACGCCGCCACCCAACGCGATCGAAGGCGTGTACGCGTACATGGAATCGGCGGCGGCCGAGCCGCTGCGAAAGATGCTCCGAGGCGAGCATTGCGACGAGGGCGATAGGGGAGCGCTCGCGCGGATGATTGCAGCGCAGTACGTCCGCACTCCGCGTGCACGCTCTGCGATTCGGTATGTCGCGGAAAAGGGCCGCACCTTGCAGCTCATCGCGTCGGCAAGTATCGAGCGCGAAGTATTGCGCGGCCGCGCGCGGGCCCAACTCACCGAGCGAAATGGCGAGGAACCGACCGAGGAAGCCGTCGATGCCTACATCAATGATGTGGTCAACGCGCTCGAAAGCGGAAAGGTCCGCGTGCAAGCATCGCACGACTTGGAGGCTGGCGGCGGTCTGAGCGGTCTCGAAGAGCTTGCACACATCATCTATGACATGGCCTGGGTTGGCGTGCGGGCGTCGGAAAACATGTTGGTGCTGAGCGACCACCCGATCGTGATGCACGATCCTTATGGCGGGCCCGACGAGCACGTGGCGTGGCTGTCGTCCGGAACTGTGGAAGTTACGCTCCCGCTCGCAACGGATTTCTGCCTGATGCTCTACCACCGCGCTGGTCCACCGTCCTATCGCGAGGAGAGCATGGACCGGCGCCAGGCTGAAGAGATCAACCTCCGTTCGATCGCCCACGCATGGCGGCACTACTTCGGTCCGACGCAGCAATGCGTCCAGAACGCTCGGCAGTTGGCCAAGGGACATCCAGCGAGGATCGCAGCCCTACAGCCCGTTCCGGGTGGGATGGTCGTTGCGCACCGTATCGAAGGTGCGGTGGCACCTCACCGAGTGGACGTGCATCGCGCTCCTCGAGAGATCAAGGTGAGTCGCCCGCGGAAGCGGTAACGGTCCCTTGGACCCGGCTTCGCGTGCATACTCGACACGTCAGCGTATAGCATATATGCTATGGCATGGGGCACCGTCGAGCTGGAACCGGAGGTCGAAGAGTGGCTGTTCTCGCTGAGCGACGCGGACTTCGGTCAGGCCGCGTTCTATATCGACCTGCTCGCCGAGCGTGGCCCGCTCCTCGACGAGCCGTATACGAGGCAGCTCCGCGGCAAGCTCCGGGAGCTGCGCTTCTACATGGGTCGGGACAGGCAGCGCGTTTCGTACTACTTGGCGAGTGGGCAGCGGGCGATCCTGCTCACGGTGTTTCGCAAGCAGCGCGCACGGGAGCGCGCCGAGATCGAGCGAGCGGAGCGCGCGATGGAGCGCTGTGTGCTGGAAGGGCACACAGCGGAGAATTGAGTCGATGAGCAAGCGACGAGCATGGAGTGATCTGCGGGCGGAGCGGCTGTCGCAGCCGGAGGCGCGGCAGGCGTACGACGCAGCCATGCGCGCCTTCCAGCTCGGTGAGGAAGTGCGCCGTCTGCGTACCGACCGCGGGGTGTCGCAGCAGGAGCTGGCCGAGCGCATGGGCGTTGCTCAGTCCGTCGTTGCACGCTTGGAGGCCGGCGGAGTGGAGCCGCGGCTCAGCACGTTGGACCGTGTCGCCCAGGCTCTCGGCGTCGAGCTGACGGTGCACTTCCAGTCGGGCTCGCCAGGGGAGCGCGCCGTCTCCTGAGAGTGGTGCGGGAACGGCGGCGATCAGCCAGAGCCAGCGGATCGTCGACGTGGATGCGCCGAGGCGCGCAGCCGCTTCTCTGACGGGGAGACTCTCGGCCCCCCTGTCGGGGCGTGCCCCCGCTTCGCTGGGGCGCCCTTCATGCCGTTCCCAACGGCATCGTGAGCGGCCCGTGCAGCTCCAAAAATGCCTGTGTGCGAGGCAAACAGCGCTCACAGAGGCCATAGGGGTGGTGAAGCGGTTCCCAGCGCTGGCAGAGACGACAGGCGTCACGGCGGCGGGCCGCCGTGGTCAGGCGCGTGGAGGCACAGATCGCCGGCCACGCCGGAGCGGGTGCGAGACAACCGTCAGGATCCACTCGTATCCACCCGATGGGTCGCCTCCTCGTCTGACGAGGACAGGTTGGTCTTTCCTCGCACAACATCGACGGTCGCGTCGGGAATCGGGACGTTGGCCCCGTGTCCGGTTGCCGTGAATTGGATGCCGTCGGCACAGTGCAGCGTTGCGTTGTCCTGCATGGTGATGACGTGATCGGTGCCGCGTCGCTCGACGGCCTTGATCGGCACTGTCCACTCGAAGAAGGGGTGCGCGGCGCCGGGCGCGGCAAGGACCCCTTCCCCGACAAACACTCCCTCGATGGCCCGGATGACGCCATGGCCACTTACCGGCCGTTCGTACGTTGCGCTCACGAGCCGCTCGTACGCATCGGAGGGGAGATGGAGGAACTGCAGGATTGCCTCACGGATATGGCGCCCACCGGTGTCACGGCACCGCGCCGCCATGTCGTGGAGCTTGGGGAAGGCAAGGAATCCGTGCTCCAGACCATCGCTGACGTCCTTCATCGTCTTGTAGCACTGTCTGTCGCCATGGAAGATGAGACGACGACGAATCTCGCCGTCGAGCTCCTTCTTTTCGATGCCCCATTCGGCGCAGAGACCATCGGCATCGATCGACCGCTGCTCGCACTCCTGGCGGAGGAGCGCCTTGGTCAGCGCTTCCACGGCCATGAACAGGTGCGCCACAGCTCGCAGCTCGCGTTGCGGAAGCCATGACCGCAGTGCTTCCTGGTACTGCACACAGGCGCGATGGATGCGCTCGCCCTCGGGGTGCTGCAGCACATGGCCGACGACGACCCAGGTGAGGTCCGGGTCGAGGAGACGCCCCGGCAACAGCGGCAGCACGGGAACGGGGTCGCCATAGAACCACTGCTTGAACTGACGACGGGCCGCGCCTGGCGTGGTCTCGTAGGCGAGCTGGAGCTGGAACTCCGGAACGAAGGCGTTGGAGGCTAGCGACATCAGGGGCGTCAGGACGTTGGCTGCCTGCTCGGACGCGGCAATGGCGTCCTGGAAGTCGCCGCCGGTCACGGACGTCTCGGCGTATAGCTCACGGGGGAGAGGCGCCTCCATGCCGATGTCCTCATAGCGCGTGCAGAACTGGACATCGACAGGCGTAGTCGAGACCGGGAAACGCTCAACCGTGAACGCTGTTCCTTCTGGCAGGCGTGCTGTCGTCGAGCACGTGAGCAGCACTGTGTAGCGCGGTTCCGGGCGAGTGTCGTGCAAGAGGACTCCGAGTCGACGCGATGTCGGTGCTTGGGCCATTCTAACCCGGATAATCGAGAGTTATCGGCCGTCAAGTGGCGGGCCGGAGCCGTTATAGCGGGCCAAACGCAGACTCGTGTCAGGTGGGCGCCCTACCGCTTCCGGCGTAACCGGGGCCAAGGCACCAGCTTTCCAGGCAGACCGCAAATACATTGTGCTGCGGCATAAGCCGAGCGGATCCTTTCCGCCTGGCGCCGCGCCCGCCGTGCCCGGCTGACTCTGAGCGGCGCCAGTTGCCCGGTACTCATGTCTCAGGCCCGCTGAGCTTTCGCCGGCTGGGGAAGTCACGCCAAAGACACGCTGGCGACACGGTGGAAACACGCTCGCGACACAGACGCTCTGGAGACTGAAGGCAACCTGCCAGTCAGAGGTTGCCATGCAGCTCCGCCGTCTCATTACCCCGATCCGTGCCCTTGTTAGTCCCCAGCGCCGTGTTCATGCCCACGTCATCCCTGCCTTCGTCATTCTGGTCGTTGGCACCGCGCTCCTCGCAGCCCCATCTGCACACGCAGCCCACGGCGCGACATCAACCCCGACCCCGGTCATCACGCCGACACCCGGTCCATCCGGCACGTCCCCTTTGCATGGCTCTGGCAATCCACTCGGTGCTCTGAACCCCTCAAACTGGCTCCCCGATCCCAAGACCTGGGCGGCGGACATCTTCTCCCAGGTGCTCGTCACCTTCCTGCGCAGCATCGCCGATGGGCTGCACTCCCTTGTGAAAGGGGTTATGGCTAGCTCCCTCAACTTCATCACCCGGACCCCGCCGGCCGGCTCATACAATAGCCCGACCGTCCACACCCTCTGGAATGTCGTCCGGGGCATCGCCGACGCCGCCCTCGTCCTCGTCGCGCTCCTCGCCGGGTTCAACGTCATGGCTCGCCAGCACCTCGGGTCTCCCTACCACGAGGCCATGGAGGTGATTCCGCGTCTCATTCTAGGCGCGCTTTTGGTCAACACCAGCCTCTCCTGGGGACAACTCGCCATCGACGTGAACAACGCCCTCTGCGAGGCGCTCGGTCAGACAAGCCTCCCTGCCTGGCAGCACGCCGACACCGTCACCCAGGCGCTGGTCAACGTCATCGCCACCCTGATCTATCTCATCACCAGCCTGCTGCTCGTTATCCAGATGCTGATGCGGCTCGCTCTGGTCGATGTCCTCCTCATCACGGCGCCGATCGGTCTGCTCTGCTGGATCCTGCCTCAGACCAATTCCTGGGCTCGGCTCTGGTCGACCACATTCTTCTCCGTCGTGTTCGTCCAGTTCGTCCAGGTCGTCGCCCTCAAGCTCGGCGGCTCTCTAATGACCGACCTGACTCCCATGGCCGCCGATGCCGCACTGCTCTCCGTCTTCCTGGGGATCGCCGTCCTGGTCCTCACGCTCAAGATCCCCAGCCTCATGCGCCACCACGCCGGCGAAGGATTCGGCTTCGTCCGTTACTTGGCCTACCAGCAGGCATCCCGCGCCCTCAGCAATCGAGGTGGGGCCGGCGGGACGAAGGGAGGTGCGTGATGCTCGTTGCCTCGCTCGCGCTCTCCGGGCTCGGTCGTGATGCCCTCAGGGTCGTCGGGGGCCTCGGTCTCGCCTGTCTGATCACGCTCGCCTTCTCAGTCAGTAGCCTGACGTCCTTTGCCGGCGTCTCCGCCCCGGGCCAGGCGGTGGTCGGCGCCCATCTCGACGAGATACCGCCGGATCAGCTCGCCATTATGCAGCAAGCCGCCGCTGTCTGCGGCCTCCCCTGGCAAATTCTCGCCGCCGTGGCCAAGGTCGAGTCTGACTTCGGCCAGAACATGGCCACCAGCTCGGCCGGTGCCATCGGCTACGGGCAGTTCGAGCCGGGTACGTGGGCCATCTATGGCAACGGCGGAAATCCCTACGACTATCACGACGCCCTCCCCGCCATGGCGCGCTACCTCTGCGCCAGCGGAGCGCCGGGAGATATCCGCGCTGCCCTCTTCGCCTACAACCATGCCGAGTGGTACGTCAATCAGGTGCTCGCCGTTGCGATCCGCTACGGCTATGGCCTGTCCTCCGCTCCCTCCAACCGGGTGGTTGCGCTGGCCCGCTCTCAAATCGGCATGCCCTACGTCTGGGGTGCCTCCGATCCTCGCGTCGGGTTCGACTGCTCCGGTCTTGTGCAGTGGGTCTATGCCCAGGTTGGCATTAACCTTCCACGCACTGCCCAGGCGCAGTACGACGCCACACAGCGACTGGCGCAGGATCAGGTCGAACCGGGCGATCTCGTCTTCTTCGCCAACACCTATCCCTCGGCTGATCCCATTACCCATGTCGGCATCTACGTCGGCGATGGCCTGATGGTCAACGCCGCGAACCCGACTGACGGAGTTGGCGTGATGCCCGTCTTCACGGGCTACTGGGGTGCTCACTATGCCGGCGCCGGCCGGGTAGGGAGTTGAGCCATGGTGCGACCGGAACGAGGCCCTCCCCTATGACCGCCGCTCTCCCCGTCCCTGAACGATATCCACTCTGTCCGTTAGGAGATCCACATCGTGCAATCGATCAACTCGCTCTTCACCAACCTTCTCAACATCGGCCTTGGCGTCGGGGTCACCGTGGCGGCGTTCTTCCTCATGTGGGGGGCTTTCCTCTACATGTCCGCCAGCGGCAACCCCCATCACATGGAGCGCGGCAAATCCGCCATGGTCAACGCCCTGGCCGGCCTCGCCATCGTGCTCTCCGCTCGCATCATCGCCGGGCTGATCAAGTCCGCCATCGGTGGAGGGCATTAAGGGAGATTGCCATGACACGCCGTCACGAGATACCCACGCACCTCAACGTCGAAGACCGCGCTTTCTACGGCCTCACCATTCGTCAGGTCATGTACCTGACGGTCGGGGCCGCCGGAGGGTACGAGCTTTGGAACCAGTGGCCCGCTCTGCCGCTTGTCATCCGCGTGCTCCTTGCTGTTCCGCCGCTCCTGCTGGCCATCATCTTTGCCCTGGTGCGTCCCTACGGGCGGGGTCTGGACGAGTGGCTCTTCGTTGCCCTTCACTATGCCGCCGTGCCAAAGCTGAGCGTCTGGCAACCACGGGATCATGAGCCGGAGGGCGGAGAGGCCGTGGCCTGGGAGGAGCTTGCGCCCACGATCGCCTGGCGGGAGGGGAGATTGTGACCCGGCAAGGCGGCATCCAGACTGCACACCTCCGCCTCGAGTCGATTGAGGACAACATCGTGTGCTTGATCGGTGGGCAGTACCGCGCCGTGCTTGAGGTGGGGAGTCTCAACTTCGGGCTGCAAGGGGAAGCAGAGCAAGAGGTAGTGGTCGCCAGCTTCGCGGCATTCCTCAACGGCCTCACCTTCCCCGTCCAGATCGTGGCGCGCGTGCTGCCCATCGACATGGAGCGCTACCTCGGCGATCTGCAGGAGCGGGCGCGTCACCTGCCGGACTCGCTCGGCGATCTGGCGCGCGACTACGTGACGTTCCTGCAGCGGCTGGCCAGGAATCGCACATTGCTCGAACGTCGTTTCTACCTCGTCATTCCGGCTCAGGTCGATCCGGATGCGTCACAGCACGGGTGGCACTGGCCTCTCCGCCGAGCACACTCTACCACGAGTGTCGATGCCATCCGCCGCCAGCTCACCTTTCGTTGTGAAGAGATCGAGCGGCAGCTCAGCCGCTGCGGCCTCACGGCCCGGCGACTGGGCAACCGCGAGCTCGTCCATCTCTTTTACGCCTGCTGGTGCCCGGACCTCGCACGCGTCCAGCGTCTACAGCCCGATCTCGGGCACAGCATCACTCCGGTCATTGCCTCGTCGATACGCAAGCAAAGGAATCTGCCATGACAACACGTCTTAGCCGCAGCCGACCGCAGCGGCCGTCCGGGCCGAGTCCAGACCAACAACGATTTGCGCGCGGCACCCGTACCGTCGCGGATCTCGTGGCTCCGGCCGCGGTGGAAGTCGCGCGCGATCACCTCCGGCTGGATAGCCAGTTTGTCCGCACACTCGTCGTGACGGGCTACCCACGCTCGGTCAGCCCCGGCTGGCTCGGTCCCCTCGTCGACTTCGAGGAGCCGATCGAGCTCAGTCTGCACCTCTACCCGCTGGAAACCGCTCAGATGGTTTCGACCCTCTCCCATAAGCTGGTCCAGCTCCACTCCTCTCGCCTGCTGGCCGCCCGCGGCGGCCGTCTTCCCGATCCGGAGCGCGAGGTTGCTTACGAAGACGCGGAACGGTTGCGGGATGCACTGCAGCGGGGCGAGGAGAAAATATTCTCCGTCGCCCTGTACATCCTGCTCCGGGCCGGCTCGCTTGGCGCCCTCGACGCCCTGACACGCAAGGTGGAGCTCACGCTCGGCAGCATGCTGGCCCACACCCGCACCGCCATCCTCGAGCAGGACACGGCGTTCCAGTCCTGCCTGCCCCAGGGCCAGGATCGGCTGCTTCTCTACCGCAATCTCGACACCTCGTCGGTGGCCACCATGTTCCCCTTTTCGTCGAGCAGCCTCACGATGGAGCGGGGCGTCCTCTACGGTATCGCCACGCACAACCACTCACCGGTCATCGTCGATCCCTTCGATGAAAGCCTCGAAAACGCCAACATGGTGGTCTTCGCCACCTCCGGCGTCGGCAAGTCCTACTTCACCAAGCTCATGGCGCTGCGCAACCTGCTCCTCGGCGTCGATTTTCTGGTCATCGATCCGGAGGACGAGTACCGGGGGCTTTGTCAGGCGGTCGAAGGGCAGTACATCCGGCTGGCCAGCACCTCCAGCCAGCACCTCAACCCCTTCGACCTTCCGCCCTCGGATGAGGATGAAGAGGCCCGTGACCCGCTGGCGGAGCGCGTGGCCGGCCTCCTCTCCCTGCTTGAGATCATGCTGGCAGAACCGGGGCGTCGGCTCACCTCCCAGGAACGCGCCGTCCTGGATCGTGCTCTGTACAGCACGTATGCGGCGGCCGGCATCACGCCGGATGCCGGCACACACCATCATCCACCGCCCCTCCTTCGAGACCTCCACGGGGTCCTGACGAACACACGGGATGAGGTGGCGCGAGACCTCTCCGTACGGCTGCAGCGCTACGTGGAGGGCTCCCTCGCCGGTCTCTTCTCCGCTCCAACGAACGTGGCGCTCGATCGCCGCCTCGTTGTCTTCAATATCCAGGCACTCGAGCCGGAGTTGCGACCGCTGGGCATTCACCTGATTACCACCTTCGTCTGGAACCAGGTTCGCCGCGCCCGCCGTCCCCGGCTACTCATCATCGACGAGGCCTGGAGTCTCGTCCAGTACCCGGAAGGCGGCGCGTTTCTCGCCGGTATGGCCCGGCGTTCGCGCAAGTACTATCTGGGGCTGGTCACCATCACGCAGGACGTAGCCGATTTCCTCGAGGTGGACCACGGCCGCACTGTGCTCGCCAATGCCGCGCTCAAGCTCCTGATGAAGCAGGACAGCGCCATCATCGACCCGGTGGTCCAGGCTTTTGGGCTCTCGGTCGAGGAGCGTCAGTTCCTGCTCGCTGCCGGCAAGGGGGAAGGGCTCTTCTTCGCCCGCGGCAGCCACGTGGCGCTCAAGGTCGAGGCCAGCCCCGCCGAGCATCGTCTCGCCACGACGGCACCACGGGAACTGGCCCAGCGACGCCTCGCGTCTGAAGACCGAGCGGCCGGCGACGTGTCAGCCCCCGTGCGGCGGCGGCTAGGCCAAGAGGACGGTGTGGCATGACGAGCATCACCACTCGACGGCACGACGTGGAGCGCTTGCGCCGCGAGCACCCCATCGCCGACGTCATTGCCCGCTACGGCATCGAACTGCGTCAGGCTGGGCAGGCCCTGGTCGGCCGGTGCCCTTTCCATCCCGACTCCGACCGTCCCAACCTGCACGTGTACCCAGACAGCGCCCGCTGGTTCTGCTACCGCTGCTCGACCGGTGGTGATGCCATCGACTTCGTGCGTCGGCAGGAACACCTCGGCTTCGTGGAGGCCTGCGAGCGGTTAATGGCGGTCCCGGCACATCCGCTCACCAAAGCCAAAGTGAGTCGAGCAAGACGAGAGCGACGCTGGGATCGGCTCACGCTCGAAGAACAGATCCTGATGAACACGGCCTGCGCTCTCTACCAGCACGCGCTGTGGCGGGAGCCACGGGCCCTCACTTACCTGCGCGAGCGAGGAATCCCTGACTGGGTGATCCGACGTTGTGGCCTCGGCTATGCCGATGGTCATTCACTCGAAGCCTATCTGCGGCACCGGTCCGGTCTTCGCACTGCCCAGGAGTTGGGCCTGCTGCGGAAGCCGGGACAGAGGGACGGCGGGAAGCCTCTCGCCGAGTTCTTCAGCGGGCGCATCGTCGTGCCGGAGATCCGTGCCGGACAGTGTGTCTGGCTCATCGGGCGCGATCTCGGCGATTCCCCGCACCATCCCAAGTACCTTGCTCTAAGCGGGGAGCGACCGGTGCTCGGCTTTGAGCGCGTTATCGGCCAGCGAACCGCCTTCCTCGTTGAGGGCGTGTTTGATTACCTGACTGCGATTACGTGGAGGCTTGCGGCTTTCAGTCCCTGTGGCACGCACCTGCCGGCAGATCGTCTGGGATTCCTGGCGCGGGCAGAGGTGATCTATGGCGTCCTCGATGGAGACATGGCTGGCGAGGCGGCCGGGCAAAGGTTCCGTCAGCAGCTGGGTCCACGTTTCCATCCGCTTCGCCTCCCGGACGGCTGTGACCTCAACGATCTGGCGCGCCGTCCGGGTGGTCGACCGGCCTTCTTCCGCCTCCTCGCGGCAGCACGGCACCCACAGGGAAAGGAGAATAGCCATGCGTGATGCCGATACCCGGGACATGCGGCGTCGCCGAGCAGAGTTGCGCACAACGGTCTTGTGTCTCGGTCGACTACTGGGATGGGGCTCACGCGACGTCATCGCCTTTGCCGAGGCCGTCACTGATCGACCGTGGCGGCGATGTGGCTGCGCTGAGTTCGAGCGCGTGGTGGAGGAGTACTGGGCCATCGGCCGTGTGATCGAGGAGAAGCGCGCGCGGCAACGGGAGCTGGACCGAATCGAAGGAAAGGGCGAACACCGTGTGGCTGCGCGGTAGCCGGCGGGAAGAGCCTGCGCGCGAGCTGGTGGAGATCGTCACACCTCGAACGAATACCGCGACCATCACGCCTGCCGAGAACTTGATCGCGGCCATCGCGCTACCGCAAAGCTTCAGCCTGGAGATCGCGGCCACTCGCAGCGTCCGCTGGTTCCTGGTGCGCGCGGGCACCCCGGCCATGCGCCGGCACCTGGAGACACAGCTAGGCGTGGCCTACCCACAGGCCGAGCTGCGGCCTCTCGATCTCGAACGTTACCCGGGGCTCGACCCTGCCGTGGTCCGGGCAGAGGAGCAGGTGGTAGCTTGCTCTCTCGTGCTTCGCGCACCTGCCTACCTCCCGCTTCGCACGTTCTCGGATGAGGATGTCGATGCCGTCCGTCGCGCCCAGGCCGATCCTGTGCTCGGCATCCTCGCAGCACTGCACGATTTACCTGAGGGATGGCGGGCTCTCTCCCAGCTCGTCCTGCGCCCGGCGCCTGACGATTGGTCTCAGGGCTACCATCGCCTCGCCGTCGAGCACCCGCTCGCCCGTGAGCGAACGACAGGTGGCGCCGATACGTCGCTGACCCAGGTGTTCGCGCTCGCAGCACTGCTCGTGGTCGGCATCCTGGCGTTCCAGGCGTATCACTGGTACCTGTATGGCGACTGGACCCACCTCGCGGAACTCGCCGGATCAATTCTGGTCGGCGGGCCCACGCTCCTCTGGCTACTCCGACGTCTAACCGCCCGACCGATCTACGATATGCGGCTCGTTCAGGAAAAGGTCGGCCGCATTGCCCATGTCGCCCAGATCCGTCTGGCTATCATTGCACCGGCCGATGTTCCTGGCGGTCCGGTGCAGGAGCACCTCAACCGTCTGGCGGCGGCCTACCGCCAATACAATCTCGCCTCGGGGAACAGTCTCGTCCCGCGACGGATTGATCTACGCCGGCGTGACATTCGCGTTCTGGATCCTGTCCCGTCGGCTCGTTCGGCCGGCATCTTGAACAGTCGGGAGCTTGCTGGCCTCTGGCACCTGCCACAGTCTGGCGCGGATGTCTCCCTCGTGGAGCGCACAACGGCGCGTCGTCTGCTTCCTCTGCCGTTTTCTGTTGCCCGCGGCTGCCGAATCGGTGTCTCCGCCCACCAGGGTAGAGCCGTTTCGGTCTCCCTCCCCGATGAGGTCCTGCGGCGTCACCTGCTCCTCGTCGCCAAGACCCGGCGCGGAAAATCCTCGCTGCTCCTGCACCTGGCGCAGTATGTGATGGAGGCGCAAGGACCCGACACGACGACTCCCTCGCTCGTGCTCATCGACCCGCATCAGGACCTCGCACAGGCTGCCCTCGGTCTCGTGCCGGCAACCCGGCAGGGTGATGCGATCTTTCTCGATGTGTCGGGGCGAGACCGTCCCTTCGGGCTCAACCTGCTGGATGTGGGATTGGGCTGGGATCGAGACAAGGCCGTCTCCAACGCGCTCACCATCTTCCGCCGCGAGTTCGACCAGTACTGGGGGCCACGCATGGAGGACGCATTCCGCTTTGCCCTGCTCACGCTCTATGAAGTGAATGAGGCAATCTGTGCCTTCGATCCAACGGGTCGCAGCAGGCAGCACACGGTGCTGGACATACCGGCCGTCCTCGTGGACTACGCCTTTCGCCAGAGCCTGCTCGATCGCGTGAAAGATCCCGTCATCAAAGCGTGGTGGCGGCGTTACTTCGATACTCTCGACCGGCGCCTCCAGATCGAAATTGTCAATCCGGTAGCCACCAAAATCCAGCGGTACGCTGGCTCGGTCGCGGCCCGTACTATCGTCGGACAACCACGTTCCACGATCGATCCCCTCGGGTGGGTCCACTCCGGCGCAATCGTAATCGTCAACACGGCAAAGGGGACGGTGGGTGAAGGGACATCGGCGCTGCTGGGTGGAACCGTCCTGAACCTGGTGGCGCTGGCGATCGAGGAGCAGGCGCGGCTGCCGGTGCGAGAACGCCGGTCAGTCACGATCATCGTCGATGAGTTCCATACTATGCCGGGCGCCGACTACGAGAGCATCCTGGCCGAGCTGTCCAAGTACGGGGCCAACCTGGTTCTGGCTACGCAAAGCCTGGCCAGGCTAGAAACTCTCGACCGCGAGCAGAGCCGCTCCCTCCGCTCCATGGTCTTCGCCAATCTGGACGGTCTGTTCGCCTTCCACACGAGCGCCGAGGATGCTCGCTATCTTGTGCCCGAGCTGGGGCAGGAGATCGACGAACAGGACCTGGTGGCGCTGGGCGAGCACCAGTGCTACGTCAAGCTGTCAGTGGCCGGTGAACGGATGCCGACCTTCTCCGTCCGCCTCGACCCACCGCCAGGGGGCGATGCTATGCAAGCTCGGGAGCTTGCCGATATCTCGGCCCGGCGCTTTGGGCGCGATCGCCTCGCAGTCGAACGCGACCTGCATTCGGCAATCGCGCGTATTGACGACAGCAAGGGGGCGTTGCGGGATGAAGGACGGGGCGAGGCAGGGAAGTACAAGGATGAAACGCCAGAGGACAAGGCAACGGCGCCGCCCGGTCCGCAGTACGCACGTCATCAGTATCGGAACCGCCGACATTTGATCGACGCGCAGCAACCCTCCCTTCCCCTCCCCGACGCTCCGACCGTGACCAAAACGGCTATATCGCCGAACGAGCGGGAGCGTGAACGCGCTGTTGAAGGGGAACCGGCATGAGCAGCCGCTGGTGCTGGCGCGACGCGGAGGACACGTGCACCTGGCTGCAGGACAGAGCGCAGCCGCACTACCTCCTCTCCCTTCTCATGCATCTGCCCTTTGCCGATGCCCTCCTGCTCGCCCGCCTCGACGGACTTGAGCAGGAGACCGCCGTGTATCACCACCTAAACCTGCTGCATCGGGCAGGCCTCATCGCGGCAACCCGTATCCCCTTGGGTCCCGGCTCCTCGCCGCATCGCTTCCACCTCACGGATCTGGGCCTGGCGACGCTTGCACTCGACTCGGGCTGTGAGCCGTCAGCTTTGGCACGTCGCTTTCACTTACGTCGTGCCGATCTGTTCGCCCTGCTCCCCGGCCTTCCACAACTCACAGCCGCCTATGAAGTCCTCGGAGCCTTGGCTGCCTCTCAACCGCGGCGACCTTCATTGTTGGCCTGGGAGCGCCCTTGGCACGCTCGGTGGCGAAGTCCGACCAGGAAGTCGTGGAACTCCGTCTCCCTTCCCGCCTGTGCCCGGCTGTCCTGGGACGGTAGACCGCAGGCTTACCTCTTTATCCCGGATTTGGAGGCCTTTCCGATGCGCCTCTATCGCACGATTCTCGATCGTCTGCTCCTCCTTCGCCGAGCACAAGGCTCTCCTCTGCCCCCTCTAGTCGTTGTGACGGGACAGGGACGAGTTGCCCGATGGAACGAGCTGCTGCGGGAGACGGCGAGGGAGCGGTTGGACCGCCCGTTGGTTGCGTCTGTCGTCGCCTGGCAAGACCTTCCTACGGCACTCGAGCATGTCACCGCGCAGCACTCAGCTGAGGTGCAGCACGTTGACAACACGGCGCCACCGATACACCTGCCACCACTACGGCATCGGCGTGGCAATACTCCATTGCCTCACCTTGTAGGTTCATCTCTCGACGACTCTCCCAACCACCACGACGGCAACGCCGTCGCACTCAAGCTCTCACCGGCCCAGCGCCTGCTTCTCGACCTGGTAGCGAGACACCCATTTCTACGACCCCAGCACATGGCCACGGTGCTGGGATGGCGGGTAGAGGCGGCTCGACGACGGCGCAACCAGCTCAGGGCAGCAGGACTGGTGCGCCTCCTGACGCCGAATGAGATCGGAGCGGAGGCACCGAAGGGGTTGACGGAGGTTACGGGTGCCGGCCTTCGGCTCGTGGCGGCGCAACTAGGGCTCAGCGTCGCCGCAGCCGTCCGGGTCCATGGTTTGGTCGGCGGTGGACCGGAGCAACCAATAGGTGTCCGCGATTCGCTCATCAGGAATCTGGCGCATACTACCGGCGCCGACGAGCTTTTCGTCGGACTCTATCGAACGGCCCACGATCGAGCCCGGGATGGCGCGGATGACTCAGTGATCATCTGGCACAATGCCGCCGCCTGCAGCCGTCGTCACCTACGTCCGGACGGATACGGAACGTACCGTCGGCATGGCCAGTTCTACGGCTTCTTCCTCGAATACGATCGCGGCACCATGAATCGGCGCGACTACTTCCGGAAGTTCGCCGCCTACTACGACTACGCCATCACCCGTCGCTTTGAGTGGGACTACCACGGCTATCCCACGATCCTGGTCGTTACGGCCAACAACACCGCCGAGGAGCGCATCGCCTCTGTCGTCCGACAGATGGCCAAGGGCAGGAACCTCGATTTGCCGCTTCTCCTCACCACACGCTGGCGGGTTGACCATCCGTCGAACGAGCTCGGACTTCTCAGTCCGATCTGGCGGGAGCCCAACGCGGCGCTCGGTGATCGGCGCCCCTGGCTACCCGGTGCTCAGCGGGCGATGGGCAAAAGACTGAGCGACTGCACCGGACACGATTCAAATCAGACAGGAGGTTGACGTGGGAGACGTGTTGCTCACCGTAAATGAAGCAGCGGCTCGTCTGGCGATTGGACGGACGATGCTGTACCAACTGATCGCGAGGCAGGAACTCCGCACCGTCAAGATAGGCCGCGCTCGGCGCATCCCGGAGTCGGCACTGGATGATTGGATTGCCCGTCAAGCTCACGATTCGGTGCCCGGGATGGAGGCAGATGCTCCGCGTCCTCTGATGCATTAGGGACCGGCAGGCAGCAGAATCCGTTGTGGCAAGGTAAGTATCCATGATATATAATCACGTGCAGAGAACCTCCATCTTCCTGGGAGACCGAGATCGTGACGCCATTCGCACGATTCAGGAGCGATATGGCGTCTCAACCGATAGTGATGCAATCAGGCTCGCGCTTCGCATCTTGGCAGAAGCAGAGCGGATCCGCATCTCGCCTATGCCCCCTGACCGGGGCAATGCCGGCGAGGAGAAGCAGGATGACTAAGACCCGCGGACATGGTGAAGGCACTGTCCGCAAACGGGGAGATGGGCGATGGGAAGCTCGGCTTGGATTGCCGGGAGGGAAGCCGAAGTACTTCTACGGGAAGACGAGGCGGGAAGCACTTCAAAAGCTACAGGAGGCGCACGTAGAGCGCAGCCTCGGGCGCCTATCTATCGAACGCAGCGACACGGTCGAGGTGTATCTCCGTAGCTGGCTTGAGACCAAGCGTCCAAATATCAAACCGCGAACCGCTGAGATCTACGAACTCAACGTTGGTCGCCTCATCGCTCACATCGGCTCTGTTCGCTTAGATGCACTCGAGCCAGTGCACGTGCAACGGTGCTATGCCGAACTGGGCAAGCAGCTCGCTCCGTACAGCGTGCGCCAGGCGCACCGCCTCTTGCACGCCGCTCTCAAGCAAGCTGTCCTCTGGAACATCTTGCCGCGAAATGTCGCTGAGGCTGTGGTTGCTCCGAAACCGCGGACGACCGAGATGACTATTCTCACTCCCGATCAACTTATGGCTCTCTTCGATGCCACCAAAGAAGATCGCTTCCACAACCTTTGGGTCTTATTGGGAACGACCGGACTGCGGATCGGCGAGGCGCTCGCGCTCAAGTGGTCAGATATCGAATGGGACAGGAAGAGCCTCCTGGTCCGGCGTACGGTCCAGCGACAGCAGGAAGCCGGCCTGGTCTTTGAGGACACCAAGACGGCTGGAAGCAGGCGCACCGTTGAATTGCCCGAAGAGACGGTTGCAGCGCTGCGCGACCAGCGTGTACGCCAGTTGAAGGTCCAGCTAGGAGCAGGGCCAACATGGGAGGACAACGATCTCGTCTTCAGCACCGAGACCGGGAAACCATTCGATCGGGGGCGTATTCACTACAACTTTCGGAACGCGCTGAAGAAGACTGACCTGCCGCACATGCGCCCCCACGATCTCCGCCACACCGCGGCGAGTATCCTGCTCCATGAGTTGGGACTGCCGGTAAAGCTGGTGAGCGAGATGCTCGGTCACGCGAACGTTACGACTACGCTCGCCGTCTACGGACACCTTATGCCGGCGATGCACCGCGACGCTGCGAACCGCCTCGATGCCCTTTTTGCCGCCCACCGGGAACACGCATGACCGAAATTGTGGTCAAATTGTGGTCAAATCGCCCGGAGCGCCTGGACAGGCAGCGCAGGAACGCGATGGGATTGGCTTGTACAAGCCAAAAAAGGATGGCGCACCTGGAGGGATTCGAACCCCCGACACCCAGTTCCGAAGACTGGTGCTCTATCCGCTGAGCTACAGGTGCGCGCGCCACCCAGTGTACTGGACCTGCCGGACTCCCGCTCGCGTCAGGCCCCGTACAGTGGCAGCAGCGCGAAGGGCATCCGCTCCAGCGCCGCCAGTCCGGCCAGTGCCCTGATCGCCTGCTGGACCGTCGCGCTGGAGACGGCACGGCCGTAGGCGAGGCGTTCGTCGCTCGCCCCGTGCAGACGCTCGAGCACGCGTTGCACGTCGTACATCCGGCGCACCTGCGGCATGTCCCGGAACCCCACCAGGAATGCCGGGATGCCGATCGTGCCGGGGACTGCCTGGGCCGGGAAATAGACGCGCATTCCCAGCAGGCCCTGGCGCAGGATGACGTGCGTATACGCCACGGTCGGACTGGCAGGATCCCCGACGAGGTGGACCATGCGTCCGAAGCTGACCGTGGGGTCCGCGACGAGTAGTTCGTCCGTCAGTCCGTCAGGAAGTGGGGGGGTCCAGTCATCGTCGCCCGCGGAGTCGTCACTCCCGGGCATCTCGGGCAGGCCCTCAAACGAGAGCGCGTTCAGTGCGTCCCAAAAGATTTCCGGTATCTCGTCTCGGTCCATGTGTCCACTCCAGAGTTACCGTTTCTTTACCATGTCTACACCAAGCGCGGCCACCCACTTTCGGCCGGTTTTGTCGGATGTCTCTCGGCGGCAGGTGCATGCCGAAAGTCTGGGAAGCGTGGACGACCCCCTGGTGTCCGGGCCGGGCTGCGAGAAGACCTTCCGGACCGGTGACGGTGCGGGCGGTTAGAGTAGGGACAGCGCCATGAGCATGCCGACGCCACGTTCCGAGATCACGCGCCACCTGACGGCCACGACTTTTGTCATTCACTCCGGGAGTGTCTTGCTTCACCTCCATCCCAAGCAACGTCTCTGGCTCCCCCCGGGAGGGCACGTGGAGCGTGACGAGCTGCCCGATGATGCGGCGCGGCGGGAGGTGCTTGAGGAGACCGGCCTCGAGGTTCAGTTGCACAGCGAGGACGAGGCGGCCGCCCTCTCGCGGGAGCTAACGGTTCGAGTGGTCGCCCAACCGGCCCACATCCTCGTCGAGGACATCAACCCGTACCATCAACATGTGGACATGATCTACTACGCCCTCGCCCCCACCGGCACGATCCCCGACGTCGGAGTGCGGCAAGGTTTCCGCTGGATGGCGCCTGACGATCTGCCCTCGGACGCTGTGCCGCCCGATCTAGCTGCCGGCATACGTCTGGCCCTCGCCTGGGCCGAGGACAAATCGTGACCGTCCGTCGCCGCCTGCTGGTGGCCGATGATGACGGCACGCTGCGCGAAGAACCGGAGTACGAGGCGTTGGGAAGCAGCGGGCTCGAGTCACAGCCCCTGGGGCGACTGATTCCCCTGCCGGATGGATCAACTCTCACTCAGCTTCCCGGCTGTCGCGCTCTGGGGCGCGATCGGTTGGGAGCGATCGTCGAAGTGCCGGGACGGCCGGTGGCCGCTCTCTTGCCCACCGGCTACACGCGTCTGCTCACCCCGGCCTATATCAAGGAGCCGGGTGCAGACCATCTCCCGCTTTTCGGCTATACCGCCGTCACGTCGCTGCACGGCGCGCTCTTCGCCTCCGCCCTCCCGCTCGATCCCGGCGGGAGCTGGGATCCTGCGATCCATAACAGTCCGGATCTGCCGGCGCTGGTACAGAAGCGCATCCGGGCCAACCCGGACAACCGTTTACTGGCGCACCACGGGCGTTGCGCCCTCGACTACGGTTGTTATACCGCCCAGAACCTCTTTTATGGACGTGATGAGATGGCGATCGCTGTATCGGTCGCCTGCAATGCTCAGTGCGTGGGCTGCATCTCCGAGCAACTGGACGATGTTACCGCGCCCCACGACCGCATCGCTTTCACGCCAACCGTCGACGAGATCGTGGCGCTTGTCCTGCCCCACCTCGAAACGGCCCCGAATCCGATTGTGTCGTTTGGCCAGGGCTGCGAAGGCGAGCCGATCCTCCGTGCCCGGCTCATTGGCCGCGCTATCACGGCAGTACGCGCCCGCACCTCGCGCGGCCAGCTCCATATCAATACCAACGGCAGCAACCCGCGCGCCTTGCAGCACCTGATCGATGCGGGTCTAGATAGCGTACGCGTCAGCATGTTCTCGGCCCGGGACGAAGGGCACCGTCGGTACTACGGTCCGCGCAACTATGGCCTTACCGAGATGGAGGAATCGCTGCGTCTTTCTCGCCGGCAGGGACTGCACACATCGGTGAACTTGCTCACCTATCCCGGTTACACCGACACGCCGGCAGAGGTAGAGGCGCTCCTTGCCTTCCTTCAGAGGGCGGAGGTGCAGATGGTTCAGATGAGGACCCTCAATATGGACCGAGAGTTGCTGCAGGAGAAGGTTGGCTTTCCCGCGGGCCCCGCCATCGGCATTCAGGCGCTCATGGAGCAGATCGCTGGTCTCGGCGTCGCGCTCGGAAGCCACACACCATTCGTAGGATGTGCCCGTGAATACGTTTCTTGACGAGGCCGAGATCTTCGTTCAAGCCGGAAACGGTGGTGACGGCAGCATGCACTTTCACCGTGAGAAGTTCGTTCCCCTGGGCGGTCCGGATGGCGGAGACGGCGGCTCGGGCGGTGACGTGATCCTGCGGTCCGACCGGTCGATCAACACGCTCTTCATGTTCAAGCGGCGCCGCCGCTTCGCTGCCGAGAACGGTCAGCCGGGAGGGCCCAGCCGAATGCGGGGCAAGAGCGGGCAGGATCTCGTGATTCCCGTTCCGGTCGGTACCGTCGTGCGAGACGCCGAGTCGGGACAAACGCTGGCCGATCTGACCGAGGACAATCAAATGCTCGTCGTGGCCAAGGGAGGCATCGGCGGCCTCGGCAACGTCCACTTCAAGTCGTCGACCAATCAGGCGCCTCGATTCGCGGAGAAAGGTGAGCCCGGCCAGAGCCGCACCCTCGACCTGGAGCTCAAAGTCATCGCCGAGGTCGGGCTGGTCGGTCTGCCCAACGCCGGCAAGTCGACGCTGCTGTCGGTCATCAGCGCGGCGCGCCCCAAGATCGCCGATTATCCGTTCACCACTCTCTCGCCGAATCTGGGCGTGGTCGAAGTCGACGAAGACTACACCCTGGTCGCCGCCGATATCCCGGGGCTCATCGAGGGCGCCCATGAGGGAGTGGGACTGGGCCACGAGTTCCTCCGCCACATCGAGCGGACCCTGGTCCTTCTCCATCTCCTTGACGGCAGCGCCGATGACCCCTTAGCCGGATTCCGGCAGATCAATGCCGAGCTGGGCGCACACGCTTCGTCCCTGCTCGAGAAGCCACAGATCGTGGTGGTGACCAAACTGGACCTTTCCGAGGCGTCCGAGCGGTGGCCGGCACTGGAGCGCGAGCTCCACGCTGCGGGGTACCCGGTGATGGGTATCTCGGCGGCAACCGGAAGCGGCGTCCGCGAGCTGGTGTACCGCACGGCAGATCTGGTCCGATCGGAAGCGAGCAAGGTGGAGGCGGCGCGATCCGACGAGGTCGAAGTGATCACCGTCCCGCCGAATCCCGAGTACTTCGAGATAGAGCGGAAGCGCGGGACGTTTTACGTGACCGGCCACGCCGTTGAGCGGCTGGTGGTGATGACCGATCTGGACAACGACGAGGCGGTGTACCGCCTCCAGAAGCGGCTGAAACGGATGGGGGTCTTTGCCGCCCTCACCCGCGCCGGCGCCCGCGAAGGAAGCAAAGTGCGGATCGGGGAAACCGAGTTCAACTGGGACGAAACCTATGAGCCCGAGGTCAAGCCCCAACGTGAGACCGCCGCCCAGCGCCGCGCGAAACGCGACAGCAGGTAGGGCAGCCGTCTCGTCACGGTCGAATGCGCTGCACGGCGCGCACCGCGCTCTCGTTCACGAGCTTTCGATGCTACAAAGCAGCAGGGTCTCGCCGCTCTGCACCGCCGGAGGAATTCGCGTCAGGAACGGAAGAGCCGCCTGAAGTCCCCGTTGAACTCTGTCAGGAAGAGGTGCATGTCGAGGACGTCGTCGTAGCAGACCGGCTCCTCGCTCTCCAGCTCGAGCTCGACCGCAATCTCGTCGAACTCCTCTTCCATCTCCAGGTCATCATCGGCCTCGTCGTCGGTGAGCGTGATGCCGAAGACCTGCTGATTGCGGCAGCGCCGGCAGCGCACGCTGACGATCCACAACTCGTCATGTCGAGCGGCCACGCGGACCTGGTCGCGCTCGTAGCCACAGTGGCAGACCTGGCACCGGAAGGTACTGATCAACTGCCGGAGGAACCGTTCCTGGCCGACGGGAAAATCGGGCATGCCTACGCGTCCGGACGACGCTCTCCCTCTTCCGAGCCGTGGCCGTGGAAGAGTTGGTTCACGAAGTCCCGATAGACGTCGAGGCGCTCGTCGTCCTGGTTGGGCAGGCTGATCGAATGTTGATCGAGGATGTCTTCATCCACAAAAATCGGCGCCTCGGTACGGACAGCCAGAGCGATCGCGTCACTGGGACGCGCATCGATGTCGAGGCGCTCGTTCTTTTCGTTGACGAGGCCGATGCGCGCGTAGTACACGTCGTCATTCAGTTCCGTGACGTTGATCTCGGCGACGCGGGCTTTGAGTTCGTCGATGACGGACTTCAGGAGGTCGGCCGTCAGGGGACGAGGCGCCTTCTCGCTCTGCAATTCGAGCGCAATCGCCGTGGATTCGCTTTGACCGACCCAGATCAAGAGGTACCGGTCCAGTTTCTCGTCTTTCAGGATGACGACCCGCTGTCCGCTCTGCGGATTCATGCGGACGCTCTCGACGACCACCGGAACCATCATGTACACGACCTCGCTTTCGGGCTCATTCTACCATCCATCCGCTAGCCCAGGGCGTGGGTATCCTGGCTCATGCAGATCGAGATCCTTCACTACCGTGACCTGAACGGGACCACGGAAGCGGCCGTCGTCATCGACGTCATCCGTGCTTTCACCGTCGCTGCCTACGCATTTGCCGGCGGTGCGGAGCGGATTTTGATGGTCCGCGGCGTGGACGACGCATTGTGCCTCCACGACTCGCTGCCGGGTTCCTTGCTCGCCGGTGAAGTGGGCGGGCGCCTCATTCCCGGATTCGACCTCAATAACTCGCCGTCGGCGGTACAGCGTCGCACCGTCGCCGGCCGCATCATCATCCAGCGCACCGGAGCCGGCACGCAGGGTGCGGTGGCAGCGTCCGGCGCCGGTCACCTGGTGGTGGCGTCCCTCGTCAATGCGGCGGCGACCGCGGCCTATATTCGCCGGCTCGGGCTCTCATCTGTGACCCTGGTGCCGACGGCCCTGCCGGACATTGACAACGCGATCGAGGACCTGGTGTGCGCGCGGTACCTCGAAGCGCTCCTCCTCCGTCCCGAAGAAGCGAGGGACGTGCTCGAGACGGGGCTACGCCGCCTTGAGGAAACCGGTCGCTACGCCGGCTTTGGGGACGACAGCGATTTTCCTGCCGACGACGTCGAAGCGGTCCTGGCGGTGGACAAATTCAACGTCGCCATGGTCGGCAAGCCGCTTGACGGGTTTCCCTTCCCGGTGATCGACGTCCGAGCGATTCCCCTCTAAACAAAAGAGCCGGCGCCGCGCGGCGCCGGCTCTCGCGAGGGGTCTATTTGGCGTAGTCGACGACCCGCTTCTCGCGGATCACCATGACCTTGATCTGTCCGGGGTACTCGAGGGTCTCCTCGATTTTGTTGACGATGTCGCGGGCGATGCGCGCCGCCATCAGATCGTCTACATCTTCCGGCTTGACGACGATGCGCACCTCGCGTCCGGCCTGAATAGCAAAGCTCTTTTCCACTCCCTCGAAGGAGTTGGCGATGTTCTCCAGAGCTTCGAGCCGCTTGACGTAACTCTCGAGCGAGTCGCGCCGCGCGCCGGGACGGGCACCCGAGATGGCGTCGGCCGCCTGGACCAGGAAGGCTTCGACCGTCTGCGGTTCCTCTTCGAAGTGGTGGGCCGCGATCGCATGCACCACCTTGGCCGGCTGGCCCAGGCGCTTCGCGATGTCGGCCCCGATCAGAGCGTGCGGTCCCTCTACCTCGTGCGAGACGCCCTTGCCGATGTCATGCAGAAGCGCGGCTCGCCGCGCCACATTAACGTCGGCGCCCATCTCGGCGGCCATCATCGACGCCAGATGCGCGCTCTCGACAGAGTGCTTGAGGACGTTCTGGCCCATGCTGTAGCGGAAGTGGAGACGTCCCAGCGCCTTGATGAGATCCGGGTTGAGGCCCGGGACGCCGGCATCGAAGGCCGCGCGCTCCCCTTCTTCCTTGATGATGGTCTCGACCTCAGAGCGGGCCTTCTCCACCATCTCCTCGATACGGGCCGGATGGATGCGTCCGTCCTGAATCAGCTTTTGCAGCGCCTGACGGGCAATTTCCCGGCGCACCGGATCGAAGCCCGAGAGGATGACCGCCTCCGGCGTGTCGTCGATGATCAGGTCGACGCCCGTCGCCATCTCCAGGGCACGAATGTTACGGCCCTCACGCCCGATGATGCGTCCCTTCATCTCCTCACCGGGGAGCGGGACGACGGAGACGGAGGACTCCGAGACCTGATCCGATGCCCACCGCTGGATCGCGTTCACGATGATGCGGCGCGCGCGCTCGTCGGCCTCTTCCTTGGCTTCCGCCTCGATCTGGCGTACCATCCGATTCGCCTGATCGCGCACTTCGACTTCAATCGAGCGGAGCAACATTTCGGTCGCTTCCTCGCGGTTGAGACCGGAGACACGCTCCAGCTCCACTCGCTGCTGGGCGATCAGCTCGTCGATCTTCTCGCGCTGCTGCTCCAGTTCTTCCTCGCGCTGCGTCAGCTGGCGCTCGCGCTTTTCGAGGCTTTCCGAGCGGCGGTCAAGATTCTCCTCACGCTGGAGGACGCGCCGTTCGAGGCGCTGCACCTCGCTCCGGCGCTCCCGCGCGTCTTCTTCCACGGTGGCGCGAAAGGCGTGCGCTTCCTCCTTGGCCGCGAGGATCAGCTCTTTGGCCTGTGCCTGTGCGTCCGCTACAGCGCGTTCGGCTTCCTCGCGGGACGCCGTTGCCTTTCCGGACGTGTGCAGGCGCGCCCAGAAATACACAACGGCGGCCCCCACTATGAGGCCACCAACAGCCGCTATAACGGCCAAAACTGGTCCGTTCATTGTCGACTCCTAATAGCCGGACGCCGCACGTCCGGTGCCTTTTTGGCTGCTACATGGTACATCATCCCCTCGGCGTCAAGGGGGGAATTTCGCCATGTGGAGTCGCGACAAACGTAGCTGGTTACACCCTCGTGCCGGTTCGTTGGCGGCGGACCATCGCTCGGAGCGCGTCGACCGTTCCCTTGACGCGCTCGGCGAGTCCTCCCGCCCCAATCACCGGGCGGGCTCCGTAGTCCGTCCCGATGCTGACGTAATGGGCTCCGCGCTTCTCCAGCTCCTCGCCTTTGGAGATCAGCGGGCCGAGTTTACCGCGGCCCCAGCGTAGGCCAAATGCGAGACCGCCCGCCACGCCGGCGAAGATGATCACCAGCACAAAGAGGTCGATCAACAGCAGCACGGCGGCAGCCTGACCGAGGTGATTCAGCACACTCACGAGGGTCCGCGCCTCTTGTAGAGCGGTTCGGTGAACGAGCGCGCCGTGGCGCGAGCAGCGCTCATCAGGCTAACCGCCTGTGACACGGGCTGCACGACGTTGTCGCTGATGAAGCGCGCGGTGCCCTGCACTTCAGTCATTGTCTCCCGCGCCGTCCCGACCAGCGTTCCCATCTCACCGCGGACCTCTTTCACCAGACCGACGATCTGTAGTGCTGCGTAGCCCAGGAGAGCGAACGCGATCAGAGCCATCAACGCTGTCAGAATCAGCATGATGTCGACGAGCTGCGTCCCGATGAAGAAGGACGCCACGATGAGCGCAATGATGACGACAACGAGCGCGATACCGCCGAGGACAACCTTACCGCCCACGATGTGCCTCCCGATACGGCGTTCCACTCACTATATCAACGTGCCCGTATACTGGCGGGGTCCAATGACGCACGACACACTCCTTGTGCATGATCGCGATGCGTGGAATGACTTTGTAGCCGCGTCCTGCTCCGGCCACATCCTTCAGACATGGGAGTGGGGAGAAATCAAGCGGTATAGCGGGTGGGAGCCGTTTCGTCTCGCTCTCCGCGACGGAAGCAAGATTCAGGCCGCCGCGCAGGTGCTGGTACGTTGGTTGCCGTACGGCGTCGGCCGCCTTGCCTACGTGCCGCGCGGACCGGTACTCGACTATGCCGACGACGATCTGACGGTCGCGGTACTGAGTGCGCTGCGTGATCTGGCGGCTGAGACGCGCGTCATCGCCGTGAAGCTCGAGCCCGACGTTGTTGAGCCGAGTCCGCTACCCGAGCGGCTGGCCGGTCTCGGGTTAGTGCCCGCACCGCCTGTGCAGATGAGGTCCTCTATCTGGGTGGATCTGACGGCGAGCGAGGAGGAGATGCTGGCACGACAAAAGCAGAAGACGCGCTACAACGTCCGCCTCGCCGAGCGGAAAGGCGTCGTGGTGCGCGAAGGAATGCTGTCCGACCTCGACGCGTGGTACGACTTGTACCGGATCACATCCCAGCGCGACGGGTTCACGGTTCATGACCGGTCGTACTACCGTCTGATTCTGGAGACGTTGCAACCCCGGGGCATGGCCACTCTCCTCCTGGCTCACCATGAAGGCGACCTCCTGGCCGGCATCATCGTCTTTTCCTTCGGCCCGCAGGCTCAATACATGTACGGGGCATCAGGCAACGAGAAGCGCAACCTGATGGCGCCCTATCTTCTCCAGTGGTGCGGCATGCTCTGGGCGAGAGCGCGCGGTGCAGAGGTCTACGACCTGTGGGGCATCCCGGACCGCCTCGACGAGGGAGAGGATCTCTGGGGCGTGTACCGGCACAAGCGCGGCTACGGAGGCGAGGTAGTGCGATATATTGGGGCCTTCGATCTCATTCGGGCACCCCTCCAGCACCTGGCTCTCGAGCGTGTCGCCAGGCCGCTCTTCAAGAAGGTGACACGCCTCAGCGTATGAAGCAACGCGCGGTTCCTCTCTCTTCACTGCTGACCGCCCTTCCCGACGCGTCAGTTACCGGAGATACGAGTGCCACCATCTGCGACATCACTGACGACTCGCGCCAGGTGCGCCCCGGCTCGCTGTTCGTGGCACTACCCAGTTTGAGCGGCGGTCCAGGCGGGGAGCGCTTTGTGGCCGACGTGGTTTCTCGTGGCGCAGCCGCCGTCGTTCTCCCGGCAGGCATAGCGGCGAGCGGCGCCACGGTCATCACACACCCGAACCCGCGCGCTGCCCTGGCGGATCTCTCTGCCGCCTTCTTCGGCCATCCGAGTCAGAAGCTGCGCCTGTTTGCCGTCACCGGTACCGACGGGAAGACCACCACGACGTACCTGCTGGAACAGATCCTGAGTCATGCCGGGCGCTGCACCGGACTTATCGGCACGGTGGAAGTCAAAGTCGGCGAGCGTCGCGAGCCCAACCTCGACCGCATGACGACGCCGCCGGCGGTCGATGTACAGCGACTCCTCCGGGACATGGTGGAGGCCGGCGTGACCGATGTCGCGGTGGAGGCGTCGAGCCATGCCCTGGCACTCGACCGACTGCGCGGCTGTCGCATTGAGGCCGCGGCGCTGACCAACATCACCGGCGACCATGTGGAGTTCCACGGATCCTGGGCGGCGTATGTCGCGGCCAAAACCTCCCTGTTTACCGAGCTGGCAGCGGGACGTCCCGTTCTCCTCAATGCGGACGATCCAAGTGTCGAGCGACTCCGCGCCCTGCGGCCGGATGCCCTGACCTACGGCATCGACGCGGCGGCCGATCTCCAGGCGTCGCATCTGACTCCCCGCCCTGGCGGAACACGCTTCCGGTTGAGCTGGGCGGACGAGTCGGTGGATGTTGATCTCCGTATTCCTGCTCGGTATAACGTCGCCAACGCCACGGCAGCCGCCGGCCTGGCCCTCCTCTCCGGTGCTTCCCTGTGCGAGGTCGCAGACGGACTCTCGCAGGCCGCGGCGCCGCCCGGGCGTTTCCAGCGGGTGGAGGGCGGGCAAGACTTCGCCGTGCTCGTGGACTACGCCCATACCATGCATGCCTTCCGGTCGCTCCTCGCCGATGTGCGAGCCCACTCCGCGGGACGCGTGATTGCTGTCTTTGGCGCAACCGGCGATCGGGATAGAGCAAAGCGGCCCGTTCTGGCCCGAATCGCCGCGGAACACGCCGATCTCGCCTTCGTCACCAATGAAGATCCGTACAGCGAGGATCCTGAGGCGATTATCGACGAAATCCTATCCGGCATCCCGGCAGGGGCGGAAACCATCTTCACGAAGGAAGTCGATCGCGGCTGCGCCATCCGGCGCGCCATTGCCTCTGCCGAAGCGGGGGATACCGTGGTGATCATGGGCAAGGGTCACGAAAAGAGTATTGTCGTGGGGGGACGGAAAGTTCCGTGGGACGACGTGGAAGTCGCGCGGCAAGCACTTGAGGCCCTGCTGTGAAAGCAATTGTTATCGCCAACCCTCGCGCCGGACGCGGCCGGATTGAGAAGGATCTGATGCCCGCCCTCGGCGTGTTGCAGGCGTGCGGGTGGGACGTGGGCCTGGTGCTCACCTCGGCGCCCGGCGATGCGACCCGGCTGGCGCGTGAGGCGGCCGAGGAAGGGCTTGACGCGGTCCTGGCGGCCGGCGGAGACGGGACGGTGAACGAGATCGTGCAGGGCCTGGCCGGCTCCGACACGTCTCTTGGATATCTGCCCTATGGGACGGTCAATGTGTGGGCCCGAGAGCTTGGCCTGCCGACGCACCCGGTCACGGCGGCGCATGCGATCGTCGAGGGTCGTATGGAGCGTGTTGACCTCGGTCTGGCCAACGGCCGCCACTTCCTGTTGATGGCCGGCATCGGCTTCGACGGCGAGGTGGTGCGAAGGTCGCGGGGTATCGAGCATCACAAGCATCGTTTTGGCGTCCTTCCCTACGTGGCGGCGGGTCTCTCGGCCGTCCCCGGATTTCGCGGCGCGGATATGGAGCTCCGCTACGACGGGGTCATTCGACGCGTCCAGGCTCTCCTGCTGATCGTCGGCAATACACGACTGTACGGCGGCCGCTTCCGTCTCACTCCGAACGCGGTGGCCAACGACGGCTGGCTTGATCTCTGCATAGTGCGTGGACGTGGACCGCTGGCCGTGATCCGGCAGTCGCTGCCCCTGATTCTTTCCGGCACGATCTCCCATTCCGACGTCGAGTTGCTGCGAGTGAAGACCCTCTCTGTCCGCACCGAGCCGCCACTCTCGCTCCAGGTCGATGGGGAACTGGCCGGACGGACTCCCGTGCAGTTTGACATTGCCCCGCGCGCTTTGCGGGCCATTATTCCCAAAGAGTTCGATTCGAGCCTCATCGCCTAAGGAGGCGTGAATGCCAAGCGGTTTGACCATCGTTGGTCTGGGACCGGGACGATGGGAGTCATTGACCGTGGAGGCGGCGGAGATCTTGCGCGCCGCCCCGGAGGTCTACGTCCGGACGACCGTGCACCCCACCTTTGCTCCGATTGCGGACCATCTTCCTGATACTCAGATCCGGTCGTTCGACGCCCTGTATGAGGAATCACCCACGCTGGGCGATGTGTACGAAGGGATCGCGCGCGAGCTGGCCCGCCTCGCACGTCGTCCACAGGGTGCGGTGTACGCGGTGCCGGGCAGTCCCTCCCTGGGAGAGAGTAGCGTGCGCTTGATTCTCGACAGGATTGACGTGCCCACACGGCTGGTGCAGGGGATCAGCCACGTCGAGCCGGTTCTGGAAGCGGTCGGCGCGTCCGACCTGGGGTGGGTCGAGGTAATCGACGCCGCGGACATGGACTTCATGTCGCGAGAGAGCGCCCTGGGCCAGGTTCCGGGAGAGGGAGAGCGGCTTCCTTTTCGGACCCCGGTGCCGACGGCGCCGCTCATTGTGTCGTACCTCTACGATCGCGAAATCGCGTCCGGAGTCAAGCTCTGGCTGTCCCGGTTCTATCCTGACGGTCACCTGGTGCGGGTCGTGACGGGAGCCGGTACGTCGGACTGTCGCATCGACGATCTGCCGATCTACGACCTCGACAGGAGGGCCGAGATTGATCACCGAACCGCGCTGTTCGTCCCGCCCTTACCGGAGGTCGAGAACGTGCGTACCTTCGCGGGACTCATGAATCTCACCCGCACGTTGCGCGCTCCCGAGGGATGTCCGTGGGACCGCGAGCAGACACACACCTCTCTCAAGCCGCACTTGTTGGAGGAAGCATACGAGGTCATCGAGGCTCTCGACGCAGGTGACAGCGAGATGTTGCGTGAGGAGTTGGGAGACCTTCTCTTCCAGGTGGCGATCCACAGTCAGTTGGCGGCCGAGGAGGGCACCTTCACCATCGAGGACGTGATCCAGGGCATCATGACCAAGCTCATCGGACGCCATCCCCACGTGTTCGACGGGCTCGCGCTGGAAAGTGCCCAGGACGTGCGGAATGCCTGGGAGACCTTCAAGCAGAAAGAGAAGCCGAAGCGGGCGTCCGTTCTCCAGGACATTCCTCGCGGACTTCCCGCCCTTCCCCAATCCAGCCTCATTCAGAAACGGGCGGCGAGCGTGGGGTTTGAGTGGCCGTCGACCTCTGAAGTCCTGGACAAGGTTGAGGAGGAGCTGGAGGAGCTGCGCCGGGAAGTGACGGAAGCGGCGCCGAAAGAACGGGAGCGTGAAGAATTCGGTGACATCCTCTTCGCGCTGGTCAGCGTGGCGCGCCACCTCAAGATCGAGCCGGAAGAGGCCTTACGGCTGGCCAACCGCAAGTTCGCGGCTCGATTCCAATACGTGGAGTCACGGGTGTCCGCGGAAGGCAAGACGTTGCGAGATTTGACGCCCACGGAGTTGGACAAGTACTGGGAAGAGGCGAAGGCTCTCGGCGTCGCGCCCGTCGGCCACGAGATTCCCCATCTGGGGCGCTAGCGGCTTTGACACGTCTTCGGTCGGTACCGCACTATGAGCGCATCCGCGGGTGTCAAGTGAGCGCGATTACGGACCGCGGATAACAGGAGGAGAAGGATGTCTCATCTATCTATTCCGCGGTTGCTTGTCCTGATCGCAGCTGTGGGTGCGCTACTCTTGGCGCCGGCGCTGCGGACCAGTGCGGCGAGCAGGACGCGGGCCCCCGCGCCCTCCGTCTCGGGTACTCTGACCGTTAATGTGGGATACGAACCGGCATCCCTCGATCCTGCCGTCGATTGGGATACAGGTGGTGAGACCTACATCGCCGCCGTGTACGACACCCTGTTCAGGGCGGTCGGGGCCACTCGGGTGTCGCTCAAGCCTGGCCTCGCGACGCGCTGGAGCGTGTCCAGGGACGGAAAAACCTACACTGTGACCCTGCGCTCCGGCGTCCACTTCCACGACGGCTCGACGCTCAACGCCCAGGCCGTCAAGTTCAGCTTCGATCGGTTCCTCAAGGCCAAGCAGGGATCATACGGCATCTTCTCCGAGATCAAGCGGGTGCAGGCTGTCGGCGCGCACACCGTCAAATTTGTCCTGACCTACCCATTTGCCTCCTTCCCGCAAACGCTTGCCATGATTGACGGACCCGAGATCGTGAGCCCAAAGACGGTCGGCAGCCACCAGATCGCGTCAAACGGCGCCTCGTACCTCGACAGTCACGACGCCGGGACGGGTCCGTATGAGTTGGTGAGCTATTTGCACAATCAGCGCATCGTGCTGAAGGCATTCCCCGGCTACTGGGGAGGATGGAAAGGAAAGCACTTCGCGAAGGTCGTGCTGCAGTGGCCGGCCTCGTCGAGTACCCAGCGTTTGCGCCTGCAGCAAGGGACTCTGGACGGCACGATTACCATGACGCCCGAGGACTTCGCCGCCGTCAGCCACAGCTCCGGCATCCAGGTGCAGACCCACACCGCGCAGACGATCTTCGACGTGCGAATCAACACGACCAAGCACGGTCTGAACAATGTCCACGTGCGGCGTGCGCTGAGCTACGCCTACGATTACAACGGCGTCGTGCAGGGCGTCTTCCGGGGCCTTGCCGCCAAGATGCGGGGCGTCGGGCCCACCGGTCTCAAGAATTTCTTCCCGGCGAGTCACCCGTACACGTTCGATCTCGCCAAGGCACAGGCGGAGCTCAAGGCTGCGGGAAGCGCCGGCAAAAACTTGACATTCACCGTGTCCTACCTGCCGGATGACACGCCGAGCATCCAGGCAGCGCAGATCTTTCAGGCGGACTGTGCCAAGATCGGCATCAAGATCAACCTGCAAGGTATCCCCATCGCCACCTACTCGAACATCGTCACCAAGCCGTCGACGGACCCTGATATCTGGTTTGGACAGTGGACGATGGACTACGCCGACGACGCCGAGATGTACTGGTCGTACTTCTATTCAAAGAACACGCCCAACAACGGCGCCAACGTGATGTACTACAAGGACCACGTCGTCGACGAGCTGCTGCTCAAGGCGCAGCACGCGACAAGCGAAGCCAAGGCGGCTCCCTACTGGAAGGCGGCCGTGAATCGGATCTACCAGGCCGCTCCCGAGATCTGGACCGTTCAGCCCAGAGAGCAGATCGCTCTGCGCAGTAATATCGGCGGCTATCAGTACAGCTTCCTGTTCTCGAAGTTCTACTGGCCGGTCTACTCGATGTATCGCAAGTAAAGGCGAAGGGCGGCGGGGCCCGAGCCCCGCCGCTCGGCGGTCTACCATGGGCCACGGAGGGCCGCCTGGATGCTTGCGTTTGTCATCCGCCGACTCGGATTCCTGGTCATCGTCGTCATCGGCGTGAGCATGCTGACCTTCGCCATGTCGCATCTGGTGCCCGCCGACCCGGCGCGTTTGTTACTCGGGAAGACCGCAACTCCGGCGCAGATAACCCAGATTCGCCGCGGGTTGGGTCTCGACCAGCCCGTGCCCGTCCAGTACCTGATCTACATGGATCACCTGCTCCACGGGGACTTTGGGCAGTCCATCTCCAGCCGGCGCCCCGTTCTGTCCGACTTTCTGGATTACTTCCCGGCCACGGTGGAATTGACCCTGTACGCGATGTTGATGGCACTGGTGGTGGGCATTCCGCTCGGTGTTCTCTCCG
>Ga0070739_10000351_pt1 | contig 91010 bp, 127 predicted proteins | sample Coa_R1_7_FD_66445 | JGI IMG/M metagenome (GOLD analysis project Ga0070739, IMG submission 66445) | Surface soil microbial communities from Centralia Pennsylvania, which are recovering from an underground coalmine fire - Coalmine... | ecosystem: Environmental > Terrestrial > Soil > Unclassified...
TGTCAGGCAACCCCGACGTGTCGAAGCGCAACAGACCCACAGACACCGGCTCATACGAATACGGCGTCCAACTACGACGCACCAACAACGCGCTATAGCCCGTCGTCACCTGCGCCGCCGCCGAAGCCGACGGCGGATACCCCGAATCACCCTTCTCGATAAACCCATCATCACCACCAGCCGCAACCGGCACCGTCAGCGTTCCTCCGCCGCCCGCACTCGCACCCGTGCCGGTGAACGTGACGGTCTGCGGTCCCGTCGGGTCATCCCCGGTGATGTTCCACGTATCGGAGAAGCTGCCCGCCGACGGCGGCGTGAACGCGACCGTCTCCACGACCGACGCACCCGGGGCGATCGTCGTGCTCTCCGAAAGCGAAGTGCTGGCGACGAAGATCCCGAGCGCTGGCGGCTTCGACTTCGTGATCGTCACGGCAGTCCCGCCGGTATTCGAGACCGTGAACGACGCGCTCGCGCTGGAGCCGACGGAAACCGTGCCGTACGAGACCGAGAGCGGCGAGATCACGAGCTTCCCCGGCAGCGTCGCGGTGCCGCTGACATTCGTGAAGACGTTCCCGGCACTCGTCGCGAGAACGATGTGGTCCGAGAACGTGCCCGTCGTGGTCGGCGCAAATGCGACGGTCGCCGTGACCGAGGCTCCGGGCGCGAGGTTCGAGCCGATCCCCGGCATCCCGCTGTCGGAGAACGGCGGTGATCCGTTCTTGACACCGGTGACGGTCAGCGGCTGTGCGCCGGTGTTCGTATAGGTGATCGTCGACGTCTTGGTCGAGCCGACCGCAGTCCCTCCGAAGCTGAGAAATGTCGGCGACACGCTGAGCTGGGCGGCTGCCGACTGTCCGGCACCGGAGAGGCCGAACGGCAACACGCCCGCCGACGTGCTCACGTTCAGCGTCGCGCCGAACGAGCCGCCGGAGCTCGGCGCGAATGTCACCGGGATGCTGAGCGTCTGACCCGCGCTCAGCGTCGCCGGCAACGCGGTCGACGGAGTCCCGGTCGAGAACGTGCCGTCAGTGGTGGAGACGCCGTTGACCGTAACCGTCGTCGTCGCCGTGAGCGTCTCGGTCAGCGTCGAGCTCGAGCCCACGGTAGTGGCCGGGAAGGTCAATGCCGAGCCCGTGAGCGCCACGTTCACGGGCGAACCGAATCCGAGCACGTGTCCGTCCCTGGTGCCGACGTAGAGCTTGCCGTCGCCGACTCCCGGCAGGGCGAACTTGGACGACTGCCCGATCGGAGCGCTCCAGAGCCTTTGCATCTTCCCGCCGACCGGAATCGGGTTGTAGGCACGAAGCTGCGCCCCGGAACCGCTTCCGTCACTCGACCAGATCGCCCACACGATCGCCGACCCGGAGGTCGTTCCGTTCGACGTGACGACGCCGGCAGAGGAGCCGAACCCGAAGTCGTCGCTGAAATCGCCGCCGCCCGCCGGGCTCAACGTCGGCGTCCCCGTCCCGTCGATCCCGTACTTGAACGCCTGCAGCCCGTTCGCCCAAGGGACGTAGATGTAGCCGCCGTCGCCGGGCCAGACGGCCACCTTGCCCCACAGTCCGTTCGGGTACGGACCGGTCCGGTTGACCACGAGATCCGAGCCGTTCGCGCCCTCTCCCGTACCGCCGAGGTTGTCGGCGTTCAGGAGGTAGACATAGCCCTCCTTGCCGATCTGCACGAGCAGGTGCGGGATCTGCGACGTTCCGAAATACGGCGTGGGAAGCTCGAGCGGTGCGCCCGATCCCAGGTCGCCGTCCCAGCTGTCGAGGTACGAGGAGTCATACGGCGCGAAGAAGTCGGTTGCCTTGAGCGTGCCGTCCGGCTGGACGGCCAGCCGCACAACCGATTGCGCCAGATTCCCCGGCGGGGACTTCCCCGGAGTCGGGACGGGCGGAGTGCCCCCGCCCATTCCGTTACCCGTCGTGACCAGGAGCTGGCCGGGCCCGTCGGAGACGATGCCGCCGCCCGATTGCCAGATTCCGGCGCCGTTGCCGCTCGTGCTCGGCGTCGCCCACATCGCGGTGATCGATCCGGCGGTCGATACGCCGACGACCCAGCCCCAGTACGGGAGGCGATCGCAGTGCCCACCAAACGCCGCATAGACGACGCCGTTGAGGAGGAGCAGCCCGGGCCGCTGCAGCTCGTACTTGGCGTTGAAGCTGATCGAGGGTTGATTCTGTGCAGTGCCCGCGATCTTGACCGGAAAGCCCGAACGCTCGGCGCCGGTGCTGACGTCGACCGCGTGCATGTACCAGTTGACGTTCGTGGCGCCGGGCCCGTCGTACGACTTCGCGAGGAAGTATTCAGTGCCGCTCGCGGTGTCGACGACCGGCGTTCCCGTGATTCCGATCGTCGGCGTGAGGTCTGCGCACGAGACGTCGCTCGCATTGAACGGCGTACCCACGTTCCTCGACCACTGGACAGCCCCCGTCGTGGCGTCCAGGCCGTAGATCCAATCTGCTTCCGTCGCGACCAGCACGGTGCCCCCGTCGACGAGCGGCTGCGCATACACCTGGCCCTGAACAGGCGTGCTGAACAGCTCGCCGAACGTGCCTCCCGCGAGCAGCTGCGGCGTCAGCGACGGCTGGTTCGGATACCAACCTGTTCGCAGCGAGTCCCCGCCGTACGTGATGACCGACGGCGCGTCTCCAGCGGCGACCGCGCTCCCCGCGAGAGCGAGGATCGCGGGAACGAGGATGAACAAGGCCGCAAGCCGAAGCCCGCCCGCTCCCCGGTGCACCGGATTCCCCACGACAGGATCCCTAGCACGAAAGCGCGAAAACGCCAAAGAGGCGGGCACCTCGCGCCGGACCGTGGTGCCTGCATCCGAGGCGGGCGCGACGGATGACGACGTGATCCTCTGGGGTCACACCGCCGCCGCGCCCGCTGGCCGCTGCGCAGCACGCACGGAGGTTCGCGGCCGCAGGCGCTGCCGCAGCGATCCGAGCCGAGTCACGCACATCGGGATACGACGCACAAGCCGGGGTGAGCGCGGCCGCGCGGCCAGGACAACGACCGCGCATCCCCCGCCGTCCCATCAAAAGCCGACGTGATTTTCGCCGCCACTCCCCGTTCGACCGGTGTGCCATCGAAGGCAGCGCCGGCCGGCCGCTGCCTGCCTTCAGCGCGGATCAGGCAGAGGTGTGGAAGGCGAAGCCGATCCCGTCCGAATCGGCGCCGTGATGACCGCCTCGCGTGACGGCGAGCGCCTCACCGAGGATCGTCAAGCTCGGCGGCTCGTACGCCTTGCGGACACGCTCGGCTCGCTGTTGCACGGGCAGCATGAGCGTGTATGCCTCTCGTCGCAGCGCGAGAAACGCAGGCTCTCGGGTAGTTCGCGCCGCGGTCCGGCCACCCGGACAGTCCCTCGTCCGAGGGAGCACGATCGAGGGATTCATCGCCGATGTCATCGGCGATGGGACGCGTCACCCGATCGGTCCTGATCACGGCGATCGTCGCAGCCGTCAGCCTGTTCGCGGTCGCGGAAGCGGTCGCGTGCGGCACGGGCGGCTATTCGTACGCAGGCGTCGCCGCGCCCGGACATGCGTACGGAATCAGCGCGTCGATCACTCCTCTACCGGCCTTCAGCGTCCTCTCCGGCCACGTCGCCGGTTGGGTCGGCGTCGGCGGGCCCGGCGAAGGCCCCGACGGGACCGACGAGTGGTTGCAGGTCGGGTTCAGCGGTTTCCCGTGGGCCAGCGAGAGCAGTCTCTACTACGAGCTGACGCTCCCCGGCCGCTCGCCGACATATCACGAGATCGCGACGGGACTGTCGTCGGGAACGGCGGAGCGCGTTGCCGTGCTCGAGATCCACGGCCGGCGGAATTGGTGGCGTGTCTGGGTCAACGGTTCACCGGCCAGCAGGCCGATCCACCTCCCGGGTAGCCACGGTCGCTGGGCGCCGATCGCGACGGCCGAGAGTTGGGACGGCGGGACCGGCGGCGATTGCAACGGCTTTCTCTACCGGTTCAACGGCGTCACACTCGCACATGCACCGGGCGGGGCGTGGCAGCCGCTGAGCGGCGGCTACACGATCACGAGTCCCACCACACGGCTTGCACGCGAGGGCGGTCCGTCCTTCATCGCGGCGGAGGGCGACACCGCGCTCCGCACGCTCGCGGCCATCCATACCTAACCCCTGCTCGGCCGGCTCGAGCTCGTCGGCCGCGGGGGGTCGCGTTCGCGGCCTTCAGGCCGTGGCGTGCCGGCCGCTTGCGGCGTCCGGCACGTCGAGCCGCAGACAGATCCGCCAGGTGCGCAACTCCTCCGCGTAGCGGTCGCGCGCGTACGAGGAGGCATCCCTCGGCTCGTAGTGAAGCGTCTGCCGGGCGAAATCGTAGAGCTGTTCCCAGGTGTGCAGGCTGTCCATTGCCTCACTGGACGGGCGAGGGGAGCTCGCTCTTCCCGGACGACGCATCGTCCGACGAGACGCTAGCCTCACGACACCCGTGCCCAGGTCGCTCCTCGTCGGCGTGGCCGCGGCTGCGTCGTCCGTCGCGGTCGCTCTGCCGGCGCAGCCCGCCGTCGGCGCGCCGTCGCTCTACTGGAAGTCGGCCCCCCCGTCCGGCGCTCGTGTCGTCCTCGCCTGGCCCGGCTCGACGTCCCTCCGGGTCGTTGCCGCCGCCGCGAATCGCCGTGCGAACGTCAGGCTCTCGCTGCTCGGCAGAACGCAGGTCAGGCTTCGGACGAGGGTGGGGAATCCAGCGGTCGGCACGCTCAGGTTCCCGTCGCCTCGGACGTTCGGACAGCGCACCTTCGTGGTCACGATCGTCGCCCATCTGGCGGGAGCGCACACAATTGCCATTGCACGCACGCTCGTCGTCTCGATGCGCGCAACGAGTGTCCCGCTCGTGGGTCCGGGACCTGTATCGCGGTGGGCCTACGTGCTTCGTCGCGCCGACGCCCGAGCGGCGCCGGCCGCGCGCTCACCGATCGTCGGCCCGGTCGAGACCACGACATCGGATGCAATGCCCAACCTCGTCCGCGTGATCGAGGAGCGTGCCGTCGGCGGCGGCCGGCGCTGGGTCAAGGTCGTGCTGACGAGCCTGCCGAACTCTCGAACCGGCTGGGTCGAGCGCGACGTCCTCTCCGTCTACCACGCGGTGACGACGCGCGTGGTCGTCGACACGGAGCACCTGAAGCTGACGCTCCTCCGCCGCGGCAGGATCGTCTTTCGCGCGCCGATCGCCGTCGGCACGGATCGCTGGCCGACGCCGCACGGAGCGTTCTACATCCGCGAGCGCCTGACGAGCTTCCGCGATCCGTTCTACGGCCCCGTGGCGTTCGGGACGAGTGCCCGCTCGACGACCTTGACCGACTGGCCCGGCGGCGGGATCGTCGGCATCCACGGCACCAACCGTCCCGACCTGATCCCGGGGCGCGTCTCGCACGGCTGCATCCGGCTCCGGAACCCGGACATCCTCCGGCTCGCACGGCTCATGCCGCTGGGCACGCCGCTCGAGATCCGTTGACGATCAGCCGGTCAGCTTCGGCGGCCTGAACGCTCCGGGCACCGACGCTTCCTGGAGCGACCGCGGGCACGACGCCGACTGCACGAGACTCACCCGGAGGACGCCGGCGCCCGCCGGAGTGACGGCGAAGGCCGCGCGACCGCCCGAATCCGTCGTTTTCACGAGCTGAACGCCGGGTCCGCGCAACTGGACACGAACGCCTGCGACGGCTCCCCCCGTCCGACTCCGCGCGACGACGACGATCGACGTCGACCGCCCCGCAAGCAGCTTCCCGTGGGTGAGGGAGAGCACGGCGCATCTTGCGGAAGGCGGGACGAACGGGCCTCGAATCGGCACGGACGCCTGCGCCTGGTTGTTCGCCGTGTTCGTCTCGGGCGTCGTCGTCGTGACCGTCGCCAGGTTGACGGCGGTTCCGGGCGAGCGGGCAAGCGTCACGACCGTGACCGCGCGCGAGGCGCCGGGCTCCAGCGTCCCGAACGAGCACGTGATGACGGTGGTGCCGGTACATGCAGGGTCGCTGACCGAAACGAGCGATTCCTGCGACGGCACCGGGTCGACGAGGACGACGTCGTTCGCGGCGGCCGCCCCATCGTTCACGACCGTGAGCACGTACGTGACGTGCTGACCGACGATCGCGCTCGTGCGATCGGGCACCTTCGTCACTGCGACGTCCGTCGGCGTGGGGCCCGGAGGCCCGCTCGGCGTCGTCGCGGGCGGAGCCGCGGTCGTGGCCGGAGGCGCCGTCGTGGCGGGGGGCGCGGTCGTGGTGGGTGGACTCGTCGTCGTATGCGGCGTCGTGGTCGTGGTCGGCGGAGCCGTTGTCGTCGGCGGTGGTGTCGTGGTGGTCGTCGTGCCCGTGGTGGGGGTGGTCGTCGTGGTGGTCGTCGGCGGCGGCATCGGGTGGCAGGCGCCGCTTCCGCCCGTCGTCCCGATCACCGTCGTGCCGTGTCCCATGCTCGCGACCATCGTCGGCGGCGCCGGCCCCGTCATCAGGTCGACCTGCCAGATGCAGCTCGGGAGACTCACCGTCAGCGTGTGCGTACCGGCGGTGAGGGGCTGCGTCGAGCTCTCGAACAGCACCTGCGGGTACAGCTGCTGAACGGTGGTGAGGATCTCGTAGCTCGCGAGCGTCACAACCGTCCCGCTGCATCCGGGCCGCACCGTGAACGTTGCCGTGACGGTCCCGTTGCCGAACGAAAACGAGGCGTCTGCCAGCGAGGCTCCCGCAGGACCGCACGGAGCGAGCTGCGTCCGCCCCGGCGCGCCGAAGCTCGGTGTGTCGGCGGTTGCCACACCGGCGACGAAGACGCATACCAGGCAGAACCCGAGCGCGACGCGCCGACGCCGCGCCTGACGCCGTCGCTTCTCGCGCTGGTACGAGTCCACCGCCTGTCGCAGAGCACGACGACAGTCGGCGAGCTCTTCGGCGAGAGCCCGAAGCCGCAGCTCGGTTTGCCGCACGGGTCAGATCTAACCGCATCCGCGGCGATGGAAACCAGAGAACTGTTCGCGGCTTAGACTCGCGCGATGCCGTCAGGCGAGGAGCTCCGGGCCGTGATGCGTTTCGTGCCGCACAACGTCGGCGTCCTCGCCGTGGACCACGAGGGCAACCGGATGGGCGTGACGATCTCGTCGCTCGTCTCGCTCTCGCTCGACCCCCCGCTCGTCGGCATCTCCGTCGGCAAGCAGGCTTCGCTGTACGAGCTGCTCCGCCGAGCCGGGCGCTTCTCGGTCAGCGTGCTCGGCGACGGACAGGAGGAGCTCGCACTTCGCTTCGCGGCCGGTCGCCCGCCGATCATCCACTGGGACGGCGTGGCAGTGCGCAAGGGCCGCTTCGCGCCGCTGATCGAGGGCGCGCTCGCCTGGATCGAGGCGACGACGCGTGCCGAGCACGACGCCGGCGACCATACGTTCTTCGTCGCCGACGTCGTCTCGGTCGAGCGCGGCCCCGCGCCGAGCGCGCTGATGTACCGCGACCGCAGCTACCACTCGCTGTGAAGGTAGGCCTTTGCCGGCGCCGGGAGCGGAACCTGTGATCCAGGGCGTCGTCTTCGACCTGGACGGCGTGCTGATCCAGTCTGAGGAGATCTGGGACGCGGTGCGCGAGGCCTACGTGCGCGAGCGCGGCGGCCGCTACGACGCCGAGATCCAGCGGGCGATGATGGGCATGAGCTCGACCGAGTGGTCGCGCTACCTGCACGAAACCGCAGGGATCGCCGACGAGCCGGAGGCGATCAATGACGAGGTCGTCCGCCGCATGCTCGAGGCATACCGAGACCACCTGCCGCTGATCGACGGCGCCGTCGACGCCGTCCGCCGGCTCGGAGCGCGCTACCCGCTCGGGCTCGCCTCCTCGTCGAACCGGCCGCTGATCGACACGGTGCTCGCGGTGACCGGGCTGACCGGCGCCTTCAGCGCGACCGTCTCGTCCGAGGAAGTGGCCCGCGGCAAGCCGGCCCCCGACGTCTATCTCGAGGCGTCGCGCCGCCTCGGCGCCGATCCGACCCGCTGCGCCGCGATCGAGGACTCGCACGGCGGGATCCGCGCAGCGAGGGCGGCGGGCATGCGCGTGATCGCGATCCCGAACGCGTCGTATCCTCCGGACGAGGAGGCGCTCCGGCTCGCGGACGTCACGATCCGCGGACTGGACCAGTTGACGCCGGAGCTAGTCGACGCGGCCGACTAGCACGCAGCCGTTATGGCCCCCGAGGCCCATCGCGTTCGAGAGCGCGACGTCGATTCGCGCCTCGCGCGCCTCGTTCGGGACGTAATCGAGGTCGCAGGCGGGGTCGGGCTCGCGGTAGTTGATCGTCGGCGGCAGAAGGCCGTGGTGGATCGCGAGCACGCACATCATCGCCTCGATTGCCCCGGCCGCACCGAAGCAGTGGCCGGTGACCGACTTCGTCGACGAGACCGCGAGCTTGTAGGCGTGGTCGCCGAAGACGTCCTTGATCGCCTTCGTCTCGGCCGCGTCGCCGAGCGGTGTCGACGTGCCGTGCGCGTTGATGTAGCCGACGCGCTCGGGCTCGATCGATGCGCGCTGGAGCGCCTGGCGCATCATCTCGGTCACGCCCTTCGACTCCGGGTCAGGCTGGGCCATGTGATGGGCGTCGTTCGAGCCCCCGTAGGAGAGGATCTCGGCGTACACGGTCGCGCCGCGGCTGCGCGCCGCCTCGAGCTCCTCGAGCACGAGCACGCAGGCGCCCTCGCCCATCACGAAGCCGGCACGGGTCGCGTCGAACGGACGGGATGCACGCGGCGGGTCCTCCTCCTCCGCGACGAGACCGCGCATCGCGCAGAACCCGGCGAGGATCAGCGGATGCAGACATGCTTCGGCGCCGCCGGCGAGCACTGCGTCGGCGTCGCCGCGTCTGATCACCTCCGCCGCCTCGCCGACCGAATGCGACCCGGTGGCGCAGGCGGAGACCGGAGCGTAATTCGGCCCTCGGTACCCGAGCGAGATCGCGAGCTGCCCGCTCGCAGCGTCGACGAGGACGCTCGGGATGAACGTCGGCGTCACGCGGCCGGGCCCGCGCTCCCGCAGCACGTCTGCCTGCTCCATGATCCCGAGGAACCCGCCGATTGCCGAGCCGAAGAGGATCCCGACGCGGGCGGGCTCGTACACCCCGTCGAGGCCGGCGTCGGCGACCGCCTCGCGGGCGGCGCCGAGCGAAAGCAGCACGTAGCGGTCGAGCTTCCGTGCTTCCTTCGGCGACGCGACGTTCGACGGGTCGAAGCCCTTGACCTCGCCGGCGATCCGCACGGGGAACCCGCTCGCGTCGAACGAGCGGATGAAGTCGATCCCGCTGCGACCCTCGACGGCGGCCCGCCAGGTCGAGGGCGCGTCGAGGCCGATCGGCGTGACCGCGCCGAGCCCCGTGACGGCGACCCGTCTCATGGCGTAAGTCTCGTTGGCCTGAGCATTCTTAATCGTTCCTGAGCAAACGCGACGTTACTTTCACCGGCGCCGCGGGAAAGAAATGTCCAGGTTAGCCCCCCTCCAAGGAGGTCCCCCATTTCCACCGTGGCAGCACAAGCCGAGAAGCCCGGGCTCGTGTTCTTCTACTCACCGGTTTCGGGCTCCTGCAGGCGTGTCGAAGGGTTCCTTGCCCAGGTCCTCCAGCGACGCCGCAACCACGGAACGTTCAAGCTCTATCGCGTCGACGAGCAGGAGCGTCCTGACCTCGTCGAGCGCTTTGCGATCCAGACGATGCCCACGCTCGTCGTCGTCGAGGACAAGGTCGTCCGCGCGCGACTCGAGCGCCCGCGTGGCTGCAGGGAGATCGAGAGCTTCCTCGCCCCGTGGCTCAAGTAGCACTCAGGTGACGACACCCTCCTCGCGGAGCGACTGCTCCGCGAGGAGATCCCACCGCTCCTCGACGAACTGCGCCATCGCCCGCTCCTGCTCGAGAATGTCGAGGCACGCCTGGGCGGTCTCCTCGTCGCCCGCGCGCTCCGCCACGCGGCGCAGCAGCTCGTAGCTCGCGATCTCCAGGTGCTCGGTCGCATACGCGTCGCGGGCGCTCCGGCCCGACCGCTCGCCGCGCACCATGTCGAGCGGCATCTTCATGAACGCCTCGAGCATGCCCGCCGCCTGCCGCACCATCGACGGCTGCGCTCCGTGAGCCTCGAGCCGCCGCCGCATGATGCTCTCGTGCTCCTGCGTCTCGAGCTTGTGATGCTCGAGCTTGTCGATCAGCTCGGGGTCGGACGCCGTCTGGATCAGGCCGTCGAGCATCCGCAGCACGGTCTGTTCCAGGGCATGTGCCTCGTCCAGGTGCTTGACGAGCTGCGCCTGCAGGTCGCTCATCGTGATCCTCCTCAACTCGAACTCGCCGTAGGTCCGGCCGAACGCGGTGGCACGACCGCGGAACCCCTCGCCGGCGGGCTCCAGCACGTCGACGAGGAACGCGAAGGGCGCGCGGTAGCGCAGCTCGTGGCCGTGGATGTCGAACGGAATCCCGCGGCCGCCGAGGACGATCGTCTCGCCGCGGGCACCGGCGATCCGCTTGCGCACGCCCGTGAGCGGCGGCAGCGCGCCGGAGATGCGGCGCACGTTCCAGGTTCCGTCGAGCTCGGCCACGTCAGTAGGGTCTCCGCCGATGGCCAGCGCAAACGCAGCGACCCCGGGGCCGAACGTGCCGTTCCCGCCGATGGAGGCGGAGCTCGTGTCGGAGCTGCCGCGTCAGGGCGCATGGCGGTACGAGCCCAAATGGGACGGCTTCCGCGGCGTGCTCGAGAACGACGGCGGCGAGCTCGCGCTCTGGTCGCGGAACGGGCGGCCTCTGCTCCGCTACTTCCCGGAGCTACGCGAGCTCGGCGAGCGGCTGCCGGCGCGCTCGGCGCTCGACGGCGAGATCGTGATCGCGCGCGACGGCAGGCTCGATTTCGACGCGATGCAGATGCGGCTTCATCCTGCCGAGAGCCGCGTGCGCAAGCTGGCCGGGGAGATCCCGGCGACGTTCGTCGCGTTCGACCTTCTGCTCTGGCGGGGGAAGCCTGTGTGGGAGCAGCCGATCGAGAAGCGTCGCGCCCGCCTCGAGGCGGTCGCCGAGGGGCTGCCGCTCTCGCCGGTCTCGCAGGACGTCGAGCTCGCAACCGCGTGGCTGCAGACGCTGCAGGCCGCCGGCTTCGACGGCGTGATCGCGAAGCGGCTCGGCCTGCCGTACCTGCCCGGCTCGCGAGACGGCGTCGTGAAGGTGAAGCCCTACAAGACGGCGGACTGCGTCGTCGCCGGCGTCCGTTTCAAGGCAGGCTCGCGGAAGCAGATCGCGACGCTGCTGCTCGGACTCTACGCCGACGACGGGCACCTCGACTACGTCGGCTCCGCCGCGGTCGGCGCCAGGCGCCACGACGAGATCTCGGCGCTCGTGCTGCCGCTGCTCGACGAGCGAAACGACCGCCGATTCTCCGAGCCGAACCGCTGGGGCACCGGCGAGCTCGAGGAGCAGGCGGTGAAGCCGGAGATCGTCGTCGAGATCCGCTTCGACAAGCTCGAGAAGCACCGCTTCCGCCACGGCACGAAGCTCGTCCGCTTCCGACCGGACAAGGATCCGGCGCAGTGCACGTGGCGCGAGGTGCGCCCGCCGCGCCGTCCCGACGACCTCTCGGTCGAGGCGCTCCTGGCGTCCGCGCCTTCAGGGGTCTGACCACTCCCCTCCGGGGTCTGGCCCTTTGGGCCTGACCCCGCTGTTCACGGATCCTTTTTCGCACGCGACGGCTGGACTCGCCTCGGCTCGCCGGGCATCTTCGGGAAGTTCGGCGGATACGGCGCTTCGCCGACGCCTTCCTCCTCCTCGCGCTCGACCCACTCGAGCAGCACGCGCAGGTCGCAGACCGCGTCGTCGATCCCCGCGTGCAGATCGCCGAGTTCCGCGAACCGCTCCGGCATCGTCGCGATCGTGAAGTCCTCCATCTCCACGTCCGGCAGCTCGTCCCAGCGCACCGGCGCCGACACCGTCGCGTCGGGCCGGCCGCGCACCGAGTACGCGGAGAGGATCGTGCGGTCGCGGGCGTTCTGGTTGTAGTCGACGAACACACGCTCGCCGCGCTCCTCCTTCCACCACGCGGTCGTGACGAGGTGCGGGGCGCGGCGCTCGATCTCGCGCGCAAACGCGAGCGCGCACCGCCGGACGACGCGGAATTCCCAGCTCGGCTCGATGCGGCAGTAGACGTGCACGCCCCGGTTGCCGCTCGTCTTCGGCCAGCCGACGTAGCCGATCTCGTCGAGCACCTCGTGCACGACCGCGGCGACGCGCTTGGCGTCGGCGAAGCCGGTGCCGGGCTGCGGGTCGATGTCGATCCGCAGCTCGTCCGGGCATTCCGGGTCCCGCCGCCGCGACGGCCACGCGCCGAACTCGAGCGTCGCGAGATTGGCGGCCCACGCGACATGCGCCACCTCCGTCACGCAGAGCTCGTCCGCATGCCGGCCGGACGGGAATGTGACACGCGCGGTCTCGATCCAGTCGGGGCGCCGCTCGGGCACGCGCTTCTGCCAGATCACCTCGCCTCCGACCCCTTCCGGCTGCCGCTTCAGCTGGCAGGGCCGCTCGTACAGCGCGCGCACGATGCCGTCGCCGACGCTGATGAAGTACTGGACGAGGTCGAGCTTCGTCTCGCCCCGCGCCGGAAAGTAGACCTTGTCCGGGTTCGTGACCTTCACGGTGCGACCGCCGATCTCGAGCTCGACGAACGGAGCTGGCATGCCCGGAGTATCGTGAAAGCGATGCTCGAGGACCCGCGTCCGGTCGCCCTATCGCTCGAGCCGCTCGACGACCTCGTCGTCGTCGAGCCCACCGACGAGGAGGCGGAGACGCGCGCCGGTCTGATCATCCCGGCGAGCGCGGAGACGCAGTGCCGGAGCGGCATCGTCGTCGCCGTCGGCCCCGACGCCGATTCGGTCGCGCCCGGCGACAAGGTTCTCTTCCCGAAGGAAGCCGGCTACGACGTTCGGCTCGGGGGCACGAACCAGAAGGTGCTGCGCCGCCGCGAGCTGATCGCGCGTATCCACGACTGAGCGGCCGGTACCATGGCGCTTCCGCTCGGAGGGGTGGCAGAGCGGTCGAATGCGGCGGTCTCGAAAACCGTTATCCGTCGTTAGGCGGATCGAGGGTTCAAATCCCTCCCCCTCCGCTTTCACGTCCTGATTCCGCATGGTTGAGCGGAATCTGGGCATCTCGCCCGCGGCGCGTACGTCCGGCTGAATCCGCCCGGATCCGGCAGCCACCGTGGCGGACTGTCGCAGTACTGTCGCGCCGAACCGCGCGCTGGCCGCACTCCGAATCGACGAGTACCCTGCAAAGGCAGCGGGACGCCACAGACGACCTTCACCCGAATCACAGTGCGGCCGGATCAGATGGGCGGCGTCCCGTGTATACGGGGGCTCCGGATTCCGGTCGCAACCGTCGTCGACATGGTCGCCGAAGGGATGACGACTGACGAGATTCTCGCCGGGTACCCGGACCTCGAGGCCGCTGATATCGAGGAAGCGCTGCACTACGCGGCGGAAGCAGTTCGCGAGCGCGAGCTGCCGATCGCCGCGGGTTGAAGTTCCTGGTCGACAACGCCCTCTCGCCGCTCGTGGCCGAGCAATTGCAAGGTGCGGGACACGACGCCGTCCACGTCCGCGACTACGAGCTCCAGTCCGCGACCGACGAAGAGATCACCGAGCGTGCACGCGACGAGAGCCGCGTGATCATCTCAGCCGATACAGATTTCGGGACGCTGCTCGCGCTCCGCCGTGAGCAGGCTCCGTCCTTCCTCCTCCTGCGCCGCGGCACCGAGCGCCGACCCGACCGTCAGGCCGCCTTGCTGTTGGCAAACCTGCCGGCCATCGATGGTATCGGGCCGACCGCGGTGATCGCGCAGAACGGGATCCAGGTATCGCGCGGCGCGATCGCGAACGTCCATCACAACGTCGTGAAGGACAACATCTATTCGCTCTCGACGTTTGCCGACGAGGCCATCCTCCTCTTCGAGGACAGCTCGCCGCAAACGACGACCGACCACAACGACGTCTACAACAACAATGACGGAATCGGTCTCTACACGACGACCAAGATCAAGGTCGGCTGGAACGATTCGCACGACAACGCGCCGTACGACGGCATGTTCGCGGATTCGGACACGGCAGGCAACACGATCGAGTACAACCGGATGTACAACAACGCGGAGTTCGACTGCAACGACGTCTCCATCGGACCGGGGACAACCGGAACGGCGAACTTCTGGATCCAGGACCTCGGCTACACGGAGAGTCGGCCGGGGCTCTGCAACCACGCGTCGTAACGCGCGCGGTTCGCGCACTGGGACGTCAGCCCTTCTTTGCGTTGCGCCGCCCAGGGTCAGGCCGGAGGGTCGGGGCCCGCGGCTCGTTTGCGAATGAGCCGCGCGCGAACCTGCGGCACGCACAGCGTGCCGGCGAAGAGCAGCAGCGACCCGAGCGCGGCGAGGACCGCGATCTCGGTCGACGACAAGCCGGCCGGCCGCTTCGCCGAGGCGGCGACGGGCGCCGCTGCCACGCGCGGCGGCGGCGGGAAGCCGTTCGCCCCAGGCGGGATGTACACATGTGGCCGCGTGCTCGGCTTCGGCGGATGCAGGACGATGTGCCGCGCCGCGAGCAGCTCGCGGAAGACGTAGATCGCCTCCTTGCGGATTGCAGGCTGCTTCGGCAGGGGCGGGTGCACCGGGATCGGCGCGCGCACGTGCGCGATGTGACGCCAGTGGTCGAGGTAGCTCGTCGGATCGACGGCGCCGTCGTAACCGAGATGCAAGAGCTGCCGCGGATGGATCTCGAAGTGCACGTGCGGTGACGTCGTGAACGCATCGCCGGTGTTGCCGATGAAGCCGATCACCTGCCCGGCCTTGACGCGATTCGAATGCAGGTCGTGCGGCGCGTAGCCGGAGAGGTGCGCGTAGTAGAACTCGTCGCCCGCGCTGTCGCGCACCCACACGCGCCAGCCGCCGACGGCGTTCCAGCCGACGCGGTTGATCGTGCCGGAGGCGACCGCGACGACCGGCGTGCCGAGCGGCGCGAAGATGTCGTCCCCGTGGTGCCAGTTGCCGGCGACGTCGCTGCGGAACGCGCCGTAGGTGTCGACGTACTCGGACGGGCCGACGACGGGAAAGTCGTACTGCTTGAGCGCAAGCGGCGGCGTCACCTTCAACGGCTCGTGCGTTGCGCGCGCGTGCCGTCGTGCTCGGTGCTTGGGATGCTTCGCGGCGACTTTCGCCGGGGCACGCTCTGCCGCGGCCGCCACGACCACGACCGTCCCCGCGGGCAGGCCGTCGTGCGCCGCGGTCAGATGCACCGCGAGCCCACCAAGCACGAGCGCCCCGCTGGAGACGTGGATCGGCGCCGGCGGGCTGACGACGACATAACCCCAACGTGCGAGCGGTATGTGCGCACCGGCCGCGGCGGGTGCGCGCTTGCCGCCGACGGCGAGCCCAACGACGGCGGCCCGGCCCGCGCGGAGAGAAACGCGCGCCGCCGTGACTGCGCCGTTGAACAGCGAGAGCGATGACAGCTGCCCCGTCTGCGCGCCGCAGCGCTGCGCCGCGAGCGAGACGTCTCGCGCGCCGACGATCGATCCGCCCGCGGGATACGTAAGCACGCTCGACGCCGCGATCGTCGCCGAGAGTCCCGCCAGCGGGCCGAGCACGAGCGGCGCGCGTCCCGGACGGAGCACCGCGACGCCGCCGACTGCGCACTCTCGGCCGAGCGTCCGCGCCGAGACGCTCACCGCCGGGGTGGGCGCCGGCGCAGGCTTCGGAGCGGCGGTCGTCGTCGCGACGGTCGTGGGCGGCGCAGTCGTCGGCGTCGCCGGCGCAGTCGCCGGCGCAGACGGCGCGACGGTGGTCGTCGCAGGCGGCGCGATCGTGGTCGTCACCGGCAGCGCCGTCGTCGTGGGCTGCAGCGCAGTCGTCGTCGTCGTCGACGTGGCGGCCGTGGTCGTCGCGGGCTCGTCGGCGAGCGCTGCGGACGCGGACACGCCGAGCACAGCCGCCGCCAGCGTCGCCGCGAGACCCCGGGACCGCACGCCCCCAGTATTGCGAGTTTGCGCGCCGCGCGACCCCGGGAAGAACGCGCGCATGGCGCCGAGGGCTCTGTGGAGCGGTTCGATCACGTTCGGCCTCGTGAACGTCCCCGTTCGGGTCTTCAGCGCCGTCCACGAGCACAGGCTCCAGTTCCACCTGGTGCACGAGCCGGACGACGGGCCGATCGGGTACGAGAAGATCTGCAAGCTCGAGGACAAGCCCGTCCCGAACGACGAGATCGTCAAGGCGTACGAGTACAAGAAGGGCGAGCTCGTTCATCTCACGGACGAGGACTTCGAGGCCGTGCAGGTCGAAGGGCAGCACACGATCGAGCTCGAGGACTTCGTGCCGTACGAGGAGATCGATCCGACGTTCTTCGCGCACACGTATCTCGTCGGCCCGCAGGACGGCGCCGAGAAGCTCTACGCGCTGCTCGTACGCGCCATGGAGGAGTCTGGCCTCGCGGGCATCGGCAAGTTCGTGATGCGCAACCGTCAGTATCTCGGCTGCCTGCGCGTCCGCGACAAGTCGCTCACGCTCGAGCAGCTCTACTTCGCGGACGAGGTCGATCCTCCGGCAGGCGTCACGCCGCAGCGGCTGCCGTCGGTCGGAAAACGCGAGCTCGACATGGCGCTCAGCCTGATCGACAGCTTCTCCGGCAAGTGGAACCCGACCAAGTACAAAGACACCTACACCGACGCGCTTCGCGACGTGATCAAGGCGAAACGCAACGGGCACGACGTCCACCGGGCCGCGCAGCCGGACGCCGAGGAAGCGCCCGACCTGATGGAAGCGCTGCGGTTGAGCATCGAGCAGATGCAGCGAGGCAAGCGCAGCAGCAGTCGTAACGGCTCGCGTTCGAGCTCGAAGTCACGCTCGAAATCGAAGTCGCGCACGACGTCGAAGTCGAAGTGACGCTCGACGAGGCGATCGACGAGCTGTACGGACTCCCGCTCGCAGACTTCACCCCCGAACGAAATCGGCTCGCGAAGGAGCTCCGTGCCGCGGGCGAAAAGGCGGACGCCGACACGGTCGCGAAACTGCGAAAGCCGAGCGTCGCCGCATGGACGCTCAACCAGCTGGCACGCCGAAGCCGGCGCGACGTCGACCTTCTGCTCGACGCGGGATATCGACTCCGCGAGGCGCAGCTGGCTGTGCTCAGCGGCGCTGAGAGAGAAGAGTTCGAACGCGCGCGCAGGACGGAGCGTGACGCGCTGCGACGGCTGAGCCACGTCGCCGAGGAGCTGTTGCGCGAGCGGGGCAGCGCGAGCGCGAGCGTCCTGAAGCAGATCGACGACACGCTCCGCGCGGCCGCGGTCTCACCGGAAGGCCGCGAGCTGCTCGCGCGCGGGCGCTTCGTCGAGCCCCTGACAAGCGCAGGCTTCGACGTCTTCGGCGAGCTGGCGGAAACCCAGGGGCCGCTGCCTGCCCGTAGCGCGAGACCGAGCGACAGCGAGCGCCGAGCCGCTCGCGAGGCGGTGCGCACCGCGAAGGAGACGGTTCGCGCCGCCGAGCAGCGTGTACGCGAGGCGGAGAAGGCGGTCGCGAGGCTTCGCGCGGAGCTCGAGCAAGCCGAACGAGCCGCTCGGGAAGAGCGCGGCCGGCTCGAGGCAGCGGAAGCCGAGCTACGCCGGGCCGAGGAGGGCCCGGCGTAGCCGGCGATCGATCGGCGCTACTTGGCCCGCTCGTTGACCCCGGACTTGAGCATGCCGCCGGTTGCGATCTTCGTCAGCAGCTTGTCCGCGTTCGATTCCTCGTCCAGCGTCTGGTCGAGGAGATCCTTCGCGTTCCCCAGGTCGAGGTCGTTCGCAAACGTCCGGACGGTCCCGTACGCCGCGATCTCGTAATGCTCGACACGCTGGGCCGCCGCGATCAACGCGGCGTCCTTCACGGCCGGATCGCCCTGCGCAGAGACGATCTCCTCGCCTTCCTTGACGAGACCTTGCATCGCCTCGCAGGTCTCGCCGCCGGGCTGCTTGCCGAGCTCACCGAAGATGTCGTCGAGGCGCGAGACGTGGTCGCGCGTCTCCTGCAGATGATGCTCGAATGCTTGCTTCAACTCGTCGTGCGAGGCCGCCGATGCCATCTTCGGCAGTGCCTCGACGAGCTGCTTCTCGGCGCTGTAGAGATCCTGCAGCTGCTCCACGAACAGGTCGTGCAACGTCTGAAGCTGCACTCCAGCCTCCTTTTCTTCTCGCTGATCAAGGACCTCTAGCTGAACGGCGCGGCCCGGCCGGAAGGTACGCCGGGATACCATGCCCGAGCTCGGAGAGGTGTCCGAGTGGTCTAAGGAGCGCGACTGGAAATCGCGTACGTGCCGAAAGGTGCGTCGCGGGTTCAAATCCCGCCCTCTCCGCTTCGCTGCTCGCGATGCGAAGCCCCGCCGTCGCGGCGGGGCTTCGTCACGGAGAAGGAGGGATTCGAACCCTCGAGGCAGGTATTCACCCACCTAACGCCTTAGCAGGGCGCCGCCTTCAGCCACTCGGCCACTTCTCCGGAGCCCGCGCGACAGGTTAGCGCACCGTCTTTCGTGCGACTTTCGGCAAATCCCCCTTTCACGGGACGTGCGCGGCGGCGCGGATGCCGAAGAACTAATCGCCGGATTCCCCCTCCCCGGCACCCTCACGTAAGCCCGCTGCGGCCCTCCTCGGCGGGCTTTCCCCTTTAACGGATCGAGAGGTTCGCAAGCATGCCCGCGGCCTTGTGCCCGGGGACGGTGCAGTAGAGCTGGTAGTTCCCCGTCGCGAGCGACACCGTCAGCTTCGCCGTCTGGTGCGGCGAGAGCAGCGGCGTCTTCGTCGGGCCGGCGACGTGGCCGCCCGAGATCGCGAGGTCGTGCTGGATCTTGCCGTTGTTCGTGACGACGAACGTGTACTTGCCGGCGGGGAGCTGTGGCAGCGTCGGCAGCGTGATCTTGAACTCGGTCTCGGAGACCCTGATCGTCTTCGCGCCGGCGGTGGAGCCTTGCACAGCGGATGTCTTCTCCGCCCCCTTCGCCTCGGCTTCGCGTCCGAAGTAGGCGACGGCGGCGAGCATCGCGGCGAAGAAGGCGATGCTCACGATCACGAAGACGCTCAGCCCGTTCCGGCCCGGGAAGTCGGGACGGCGGCGCGGCACCAGGAAGGAGGCCGAGAGAGCGAAGCCGATGAACGCGGCCGCGACGACGGCGAGCCCGATCTTGTGTCCGGTCGAGAGTCCCGCGGCGAGCGCCAGCACGGCGCCTATTCCATCAGATCCTCAGGCCGCCAGTAGGCGGTCGATCGAGCGGCGCCGCCACCACCAGACAAGGCCGGCGAGGAGCGCGATCGGGCTCGCGACGATCAGCGCGAAGAGGAGGATGATCCCCTCGAGCGCGAGGAAGCCGACGGCGGAGTGCACGATCCGCCCGAGCCGGCCGCGATGGTGCACCGGCACGACCGCTTTCTTCGTCCCGATCCGCACCGCGACGTGCGCCATCGTCCCGGCCGAGATCGTGCCCTTGCGCGCGTGCAGCCGCTGCGAGAGAGCTCGCTTCGACTCGGCGAGCTGGATCTGCAGGAGCACACGCTGCGCGTCGGGTAGCGCCGGGTTCCTCAGCGCGGCCTCGAGCGCCGCGATCCGCCGCCGCAGCTGCGTGATCTCGTCCGACTGCGTCTGCAGCCGCTGCTGCAGGTCGGTGATCGAGATCTGCTGCGAGACGAGCGTGCCGAGGGCCGTCAGCCTCGTGATCGCCGTCCGGACATTCTCCGCCGGGATGCGCAGGTCGATGATCGAGCTGCCGGTGGAGGCATAGTGCACCGACTGTGCGTAGCCTCCGAGCGAGGCGGCGATGCGCGTCGCGCGCGTGGTCGCGCTCGCGAGGGAGTCATCGTTGCCGACCTTGAGCTCGAGGGAGGCGTCGGTGTGCTGCAGGCGGCCGCTCGGGGCGGTGACCGCCGCCGAGAAGGCGCCGTGCGCCCGCGTGCTCAGCGGTGCCGAGGAGACGCGGCCGAGTTGCTTCTCGCCCCCGTTCGGTACACCGGCCGCGCCGCCGCCGACGCTGTGCCCGGACAACGGAACCGGCACCGTGGGCGACGCCACCGGCGGGTGCGAGCCCGAGCCGACGATCCCGTGCACGACGGCGACGCCGACCGCGACCACCGCCGCGGCGCCGACGGCGAGCAGCGCGCGGCGCCTCGTCGACGGGCGGCGCACCGGCTCGCTCGCGAGCACGCGTGCGTGCAGCGATTCCGGCGCGTGCGGCGCATGCGCGCGCAGCAGCGCTTCGACGGTCAGCTCATTCGCGGACATCGTCCATCCTTTCTTCGAGACGTCGCAGCGCGCGGCTGAGCCGCGTCGAGCATGCCGTCTGGCTGATTCCGAGCACTCGCGCCGCGCTCGGCCCGTCGAGCTCGAGCACGATGCGCAGCGCCACGACCTCGCGCTCGCCCGGCGAGAGTTCGCGAAGCGCCGCCTCGAGCTCGGGCGGCAAGCCGTCGCCGAGCTCCTCCGAGAGCGGTACGTCGCGCGCGTATGTCTCCTCGCGCCGACGCCGGCGCGCTTCGGCGCGGAACCAATCGACGGCGACGCTGCGCGCGATGCGGCAGAGCCACGTCCGCGACGAAGCACGACGTGGGTCGAACCGCCGCCAGGAACGAAAGGCCTTCTCGAACGTCTCCGCAGTCAGGTCCTCCGCCGCCGACCGGTCGCCCGTGAGGTAGACGAGATAGCGGTAGACGGCGTCGAGCTGCTCGGCGACGACCTCGGCGAAGCCGGGGCTCCGGCCCGCGAGGCGTGGCACGTCGAGCGAGGGCGTAGCCGCGTTCACGCCACGTGATACGGCGCCGCCCATGCGAATCGTCACATGCCGGTTCTTAGCAGGGACCGGCCGCGGGCCCGCCGCCCGGGCCGTCCAGGTGCTCGTCGCCCGACTGCAGGCAGTAGGACGTCGCATCGGCGCGCACGACGGTGATCGCAAACGCCGGCGGCAGCGACAGGCCGACGTAGGTTCCGTTGTCGGTGAAGTACGCCTGGATCGCGGGCAGCGCCGCGTCGAAATTCGTCGCCGCCGCGTCCTGCGAAGCCTGCGTCTCCGCCTGCTGCGCGACCGACGACGTCGGCCCGGTCGACTGCGCCTGCCGCACGAAGAGGAAGCCCCCGACCGCGAGGGATATGAGCAGCAGCGGCAATGCGAGCGAGCGTGTCATGCGGCGAATATCGGCAGTGGGCGCAGGTAGCGTGAGCGTCCGTGCGCCGTCTGCTGCTCCTCGTCGCCGTCCTCGTCTTCGTCGACACGATGCTCTACGCGGCGCTGACGCCGCTCCTCCCGCACTTCGCGCGCGAATTCCACCTCTCGAAGGGTGGGGCGGGCGTGCTCGTTGCGGCGTACGCGGCAGGTGCGCTCGTGGGCGGCCTGCCCGGTGGGTGGGCGGCGTCACGATTCGGCACGCGCCGGGCGGTGCTCGTCGGCCTCACATGCATGGGGCTCGCGAGCCTCGGGTTTGCATTCGCGTCGACGTTCTGGACGCTCTTCCTCGCGCGGTTTCTGCAGGGGCTCGGCAGCGCTTTCACGTGGGCCGGCGCGTTTGCGTGGCTGCTGGCGGCCGCGCCGCGCGAGCGCCGCGGCGAGCTGATCGGAAGCGCGATGGGGGCGGCCGTGTTCGGCGCGCTCTTCGGCCCCGTGATCGGCGCAGCGGCCGCGCTCGCCGGACGAACGCCGATCTTCGCCGCGCTCGCCGGCCTCGCGGTCGTGCTCGCCGCCTGGACGGTCCGGCTGCCGACACCGGAGGACGAGCCGCATGCGTCCTACGCCGCCGTTCGACGCGGGATCCACAATCGCGAGCTGCAGGCCGGGCTCGGGCTGATGGCGTTGCCGTCGCTCCTCTTCGGCATCCTCTCCACGCTCGGACCGCTGCACCTCTCGCGGGCCGGTTGGGGTGCCGCGGCGATCGGCGCGGTCTGGCTCGTCGGCGCCGCATTCGAGACGCTGCAGGCGCCGATCGTCGGGCGGCTGAGCGACCGGCGCGGCCCGCTCTCGCCCGCGCGCGTCTCTCTCGTGCTCGGCGCGGCCGTCTCGTTTGCGCTTGCCTCCGATGCGCGACCGTTCGTCTACGTGCCGCTCGTCGTGATCGCCGAGGCGTCGTACGGCGTGCTCTTCACGGTCGCGTTCGCGCTGATCGCAAACGGCGCCGAGGCATCGGGGATCCCCCAGGCCCTCGCCTTCGGCGTGATGAATGCAGCGTGGGCGCTCGGCGCCGTCACCGGCCCTGCGGCAGGAGGCGGGATCGCCGGCGCGACGGGCGACTGGATTCCGTTCGTGCTTGCAGGCTGCGCGTGCGCGCTCGCGCTCGGGCTGATGCGCCGGCGGCCGCTACGCCGGGCTGCCGCCGCGCGCGTCTAGCTGGGGATCGCGCGACATCGCGACGTCGGCGTCCGTCTCCGCGATATAGACATCGCCGATCATCTCCTCGATCCGCTCTCGCGAAAGCGCCACGCGCATCGCCCACGCGTAGATCACGACGCTCCACACGGCGACCGCGACGATGTCCCACCAGAGCGGGAACACTGGGTGCTTCAACGGGCCGAAGTCGCTGAGATAGACGATCGCGCCCATGCCGAGGAGGTACGGGAGCAGCCAGCTCGCCGCCTTCCAGTCGAGCACGGGCTTCACCTCGTTCATCCCGAGCGCTCGGTTCAGGACGAGGATCAGGTAGCCGATCAGGATCGCGACGCCGAGCTTCCAGTCCGTCGTCCAGCCGGACCAGAGGATCAGCAGGTTCGCGACGATGAAGGAAAGCGGCGCCAGCACCTCGCCGAAGGGCGCGACGTACGGCCGCTCGACGTGCGGGAGCCTGCGGCGGAATGCGCCGAACGAGAGCGGCGCGCCCGCATACATCAGCACGCTCGCGGCGGTGATGAGGCCGACGAGCGACCGCCAGCTCGGGAACGGCAGGAAGCAGATGCAGCCGACGACGAACGCGGTGATCAGGCCGAACCACGGAACGCCGCGCCCGGTCGTCGCCTCGTACGCGGTCGGCACGTAGCCGTTCCGGCTCAGGCCGTAGGAGACGCGCGAGGTCGAGGTCGTGTAGATGAGCCCGGTTCCGCCCGGCGAGATGATCGCGTCGATGTAGAGGATCGTCGCGAGCCAACCGACGGCGACGAGCGACGCCACCTGCGCGAACGGGCCGGTCAGGCTCGTGTACGCCGCCTTCGCCCACGTGCCGTGGATCTGCGACGACGGCAGCGCGCCGAGGAAGACCACCTGCAGCGCGATGTAGATGATCGCGCCGATGATGACCGACATGATCACTGCCCGCGGGATATCGCGCTTCGGGTTCGCACTCTCGCCCGCGAGCTGATCGGCCTGCTCGAAGCCGAGCAGGGCGAAGATGATGCCGCTCGTCGAGACCGCGGCGAGGATGCCTTTCGCGCCGTACGGGTTGAACCCGTTGGCGGCGGTGAAGTTGCCGCCGTGGAAGTTGACGATCCCGAGGACGAAGATCGTCAGCAGCGGCACGCCGATCTTCCACCACGTTGCGGCACTGTTCGTGTGGGCGAGCTTGCGGACGCCGAGGAAGTTGATCGAGGTGAAGATCGCCATCAGCACGACGGCGGCGGCGATCCCGCTCGGGGTCAGCACGTGCTGGGGCGGCGTGCCCCTCAGTCGCATCCAGTGCTTCGCGAACGAGTAGTGCTGGCCGTACTGGATCATCGCCATGACCTCGATCGGCGCGACCGTCGCCGCCTGGAGCCACGAGAACCAGCCGAACGAGGCTCCCGCGGCGCCGCCGAACGCGTAGTGCGGGAAGCGCGCCGTCCCGCCGGCGACCGGGTACATGCCGCCGAGCTCCGCGTGGACGAGCGCGAGCAGGAGGATCGCGACCGCGCCGATGCACCACGAGATCACCGCCGCCGGCCCCGCCGACTCGAGCGCGCCCTGCGCGCCGAACAGCCAGCCCGAGCCGATGATCGACCCGCCGGATGCCCAGAGGAGGCCGATGAACCCGATCTCGCGCCGGAGCCCTCGGTGCGGCGCTACGGGACTCGGCCTGACAGGCGTTTGCGCCTCGGTCCGTGTCGCCACGAGCGGCGGATACCCGCGGATCGCAGGAGTTACACGCGCTGGGAAGCGGTCGGCGGGAGCATCGCGGTGACATCCCAGACGCGCGGGCTCGCCGCGCTCGAAGCGGAACCAGACGGGCCGTCAAGGCCCGCCTTCGCCGCGGGTGTTAGCGAGTCGGCTCCGGCGGGAACCCCTTGCGCCGATGCTGCTCTTGTTTCTCGTGCTGGCCGCGCTCGTCGTCGCAGGGGTCGTCCTGGCGGTCGTGGTGATCAAATGGCTCTTCATCCTGGCTCTGATCGCCGCGCTCGTCTGGGTCATCCTCTTCTTCACGCGACGCCTCGCGCGTTAGGACCCGCGAACCACCGCGGGCGGACGGCCCACCGGGTGGCGGACGCGATTCAAGGTCCACCCTACGCGACCGGCTAGTTCGCGCGAAGATCCCTGCGAGCGTGGCAGAGGGAGCGCGTGGCGCCGGCGGTCAGGCGACGCGCGCTCCCCCTATCTCATTTCCAGTCGACCCGACCTTTTCGGAACCCGATCGTTCGTATCGTTTCCGCGCGGCGTCCGCACGCGGTAGGTTCGCTGTGCGTAAGCGTCCGCCTCGGGCGACTGCGGCGGTGTTCGGAGGCGGTCTAGCGGGGATCGGCGTCCCGGGCCGCAGGGGCTTCCGATCCCCGCCTACCTCGTTCGCCTTCGCCTCGGCCGAGCCGAGGATTAGGTCTCGCCTGTTCGGCGAATAATCGGTGCGGCACTTCACGAACCCCGGAGGATGAGATGCGCATTCGAGTTCTCGCGTCGGCAGGGGTCGCCGCCGCGGCGCTCGCGGCTCCCGCAGCCGCCGCGCCGATGCTCACGCACCAGATCGACGTAACCGTCACGAACACGGGCTGCACGCTGCAGCTCAACTCGGTCAGCCGCCGGAACACGACGATCGTGTTCCACGTCATCGACAACAGCGCGCGCCCGGCCGGGATCATCGTGTACGGCCTGAAGTCCAAGTTTGCGGCGGCGCACGTCGGCGCTGCCGACCTGACGATCAAGTTCCGCGGAGCGGGTCACTACCCCCTCCGGTGCGTCGCCGGCCCGTACGGGCACCCGCTCACCGTCAAGAGGCTCTCCTTCACGATCCGCTAGCACTGACCTCGCACGGATTTGCCTCCGTCCGGGTCGGCGGGACCGTCCCCTCACAGGCGGGGTCGGCCGAATCCCCGCGTAACGCATGCTCGGATTTACAGCCCTGTCGGGTCGAAGCCGCGGTAGGTACATTGGCGACCTCGGGCGCGTAGCTCAGCGGGAGAGCACTCGCTTCACACGCGAGGGGTCGCTGGTTCGATCCCAGCCGCGCCCATCGTCTCGCGCTAGCAAAACGGCGGGGTCCCGCAGAGGTCGCAGTGGCTCGGACCATCTGACGACCATCCCGACCATCGCGGCTCGGGCATACAAGCGCGATTCGAGTCCCTTGCGGCGGTGTCACGAAGTCAGCCATGTGACACCTTGCGTTCGCGGTCGAAGTACGCCTGCGCGTCAGTTCCGGCCGTGCTGGCCGGCAGGGAATCCCCGCCGTCGAGCGTGTTCTCGATCCAGACCATCGCGTGCTCAGCACCGTCGCCGTGCTTCCACTCGATCCACGCGGCCTGTAGCGCGAGGATGACGTGGGCGAACGTGTCGTTCGTCTCGCGGGCATGGCGCCGAAGGTGCTCGGCTTCACGAGCAAGCTCGCCAACGAAGCACTTCGGGTCGTGCCACGCCCCGGGGCGGTCGCAGACGGGGCAATGCCAGCCGTGGCTCGTGACGATCTCGATGATCTCGGCGCTCATGCGGCGACCTCCGCCTCCAAAAAACCGAGGTGGGCGTGTAGGTAGGAGCCGACGTACTGCGTGTAGCGCGGAGGCACCATCTCCGAGAGTTCTTCGAGCGTGACCCAGTTCCAGCCGACCCCCATCGCTCGCTTCTGCACGTCGAGCGGAATGCGCCAGACGCCGATCTCGCACGTGTAGCGGCCGTCGCGGTTCGTCGCGCCCGGATACCGCTTGCCAAGATTGCGCTGCCACTCGTGAGAGCACTTCGGCTGCGGTAATGGCCAGTTCGTTTCGAACAGACGGTGCCGGCGCACGTCGAGCCCGAACATGGACCCGCAGAGCATCACTGGATCGCGTAGCTCGGCGGCAGCTTTCTCCACGTTCTCGATCACGTACGGCTTGCCCGTCGCGGCCAGCAGGTCGCGGACGGGCGGGATCAGGTTTGGGTAACCGTCCCCGACGCCGTGCCCTTTGCGCCGGTAGTCCGTGAATGCCTGGCATGGCGGCGACGCATGGAACGCGTCGATGTCATCGAGGACGAACCACTCGTCGCCACCATCGAGCAACGTCTCAAGGAAGCCGAGAGCGTCCCGCTGGAGGCACTTGAACGGATAGTTCGGCTGCGGCTTGTGATCGACTCCGATGACGGCGAACCCGCTGCGCTTGTAGCCCATCGCGGCCCCGCCAGCTCCGCAGAACACGTCCACGATCAGGGGCGTCTTGCCGTAAGTGAGGTACTTGGCGCGACTCACCAGTACCTCTGATCTCGCCGCTTACCGGAGCCGCCGCAGGCGTGGCACGGGTGCAAGATGTCGTCGCAGTCCCAGAGCGGATCGGCGTTGTCGTCGCATGTCCCCTCGCCGCAGCAGATCGTGCATTCCAACTCGTGGCCGAAGTCGTCCGTGTAGACGTCGAAGTTCTCGCCTTCGGCCAGTTCAGGGCGTGTCACAAGCGCCTCCTTGTAACAGCGACGGGCGGAACTGGAACAGCAAGGAGTCGCCCGTCATGCCTCCCGCGCCTCCCGCTTCTCATGCCTGCTCGCAGCCAGAAACGCGTCCAGCGCCCCCACCGCCGCCGACACCTCGGCGGGATACAAGTGACGGTAAGTGCGGTAGATCAGCGCGCCGCCGTCCGAGTGGCCGACCCGGGCCGCGATCACCTCCGGCTTCATCCCCGACCGCGCCATCAGCGAGATCGCCGTGTGCCGCAGCCAGTGGAACTTGAAGCCCTCCAGGTCGCTGTGCTTCAGCGCGCGATGCCAGACCTTACGGAACCCCGACTCCGAGTAGCGGCCACCCTGCGCGGTCGGGAAGACAAGCCTCGTCCCGCGCGGCCGCACGAGCAGCTGCTCGCGCAGAAGCTTCACCTCGGACGCGGCGAGCGGCACCGGCTTGTCTCGCCGCGACTTGTTCAGCCGCGCCGGGATCTCCAACTGCGCACGGTCGAGGTCGAGCATCGAGTCCTCGAGCGAGACAGCCTCCGTCCAGCGGAAGCCGACGGTGCCGCAGACGAGCACGATCCGCTTCGCCCGCTCCGGCATCCAGGACGCGATCTCGTCGAGCTTGTCGGGCTCGAGCGCTCGGCCGCGGACGGGGAAGTGCTTGCCGAGCCGGATCTCGTAGATGCCGGGGTCGACGCGCTGGCCGCGCGACTCCGCCTCCCGGAGCGCCGCCTTCGCGAACTGCAGCTCGTTCCGTGCCGCGACGGGCGCTTTCCGGTGCCGCTTGCGGATGTGCGGCTCGGCGACCGAGCGGCGCAGCTGCGGGACAGGGATCTCGCGGAGCGGCTGCCAGGGCGCGTGGGACTGCTTGTGGAAGCGCACCGTCGCCGGCCGCACGTCCTTGCCTTGCGTCTTCGCGTCGAGGTGGGCATCGAGCTCGGCGCCGAAGAGCGTCGGCCGCTCCTGGTAGAGGTGGCCAAGTTTCTTCTTCAGCTTCAGGTCGAGCTCCGCGACCTCGGCGGCCTCCTTCGTCGGGAACGTCTGGTCGCGGAAGGGCGCGACCCTGACTTGCCAGCCGTTGCCTCGCTTGCGAATGCTCACGCTGTCCTCCTTGTGGTGGGACGGCGAGCATTCCGCTTCTCGTGCAGGCTGGCAACCCGGGCCGGTCCTTCGGTGTGCGCGTCGAGGTATTCCTGGACGGCGGACTCGGGGTAGCGGCGGTCGTGGCCGAGCCGGACGCTGCGGATCTGGCCGCGCTGGGCGAGCCGCAGGATCGTTTCGGGGTGGCAGGCGAGCAGGTCCGCGACCTCTCTCGTCGTCAGGTGACGCTCGATCACGCGCACCGTTCCTGCCGGCGGATAGCGGCATCGCGAGTTTGCGTCGGCTCAGACGGCACGAACGAACTCCTCCGGCAACACCGCACACACAGGCGCGAAGTCCACGCGGCCGATCTTGCGTGGCATCAACTCGTCGTAACGGTCGAGCAGACCGACAAGCAGACCGAGATAGTCGGGCGCAACCCGCGCAGCCTCCGCAGCCTCCGCAGCCCACGCAGCCTCCGCAGCCCACGCAGCCTCCGCAGCCCACGCAGCCTCCGCAGCCCACGCAGCCTCCGCAGCCCACGCAGCCTCCGCAGCCCACGCAGCCCGCGCAGCTCTACCCGTCTCGGCCGCTTCGATGCAGGCGAGCACAGCGCCCTTGTCGTCGTACCCCGACTTCTCGGCCCACGCCGAGTACAGCGGGTACGACCGGCGAGCGAGATAGGCGAGCAGCTTCCGGGCGAGCGCGTCGTCTCCGCCAGCCGTGCCCATCATCCGGGGCGCGAGCGCGAGCAACTGCTGACGGCCCTCGTCGTCCAGCTTGTCGTTCACTGCGATCGCGAGCGCCCGGATCACCGGATGCACGCACTCCGGCGCGTCCGTCCAACCGTGTCGGTCGATCCAGTCGATCACCTGCATGATGCAGCCGCCCTCGCTCGGACTGCTTCCGACTCCTGAGCGAAGCCACGGCACGGTGTTGATGGTCACGGCGTGTCCTTTCGGGTAGACGTAAGTGGGGAAGCGGCAGATGCGTCTTGGCTAGCCATTGAGCACCTGCTTCTTCCAGAACGCGAGCCTCACGGCCGCCGCTCCGACGACTCGGAGCCGACGACTGCGATCATCGCGGCGGCGACGAGCAGCGCGACCGCGATCACGACGCCGACGATGTTCGCCTCGGCGATCGCGAACGCGACCGCGGCGATCAGCAGCAGCCCGACGATCACCGGGGCTCCTCGTGCTCGGCGTCCTTCGCGAGCATGTCGAGCAGCCGGCGGATGTGCAGCTCGTCCATCTCGATTTCGTAGAGGCGTTTAGCGCGCATGGCGTCGTTCCAGTCGGTCGCGTAGCGGAGGCGTGCGACCTTCGCTGAGGCTTGCGCGATCTCGGCGAGCGCCTCGTCGCGTTCCTCGCGGGTGAGCGCGTCGGTCCGCACGGTGGTCACAAGACTTCGCTCCTCTGCCGCCAGAGCGTGACGACGGCCGCGGTCTTCGCGAGATGCTCGAGCTCGGCGCGCGCCACCGCGGCGGCCGCGCGTTCACGCCGGTTCGCACGGTGCAGCGTCTCGACCTTCTTGCGCAGCCTCGCGATCGACTTGTCCTGCACGACCACGACGGTGACGAGCACGACGAGCGCAAGACCGGCGAGAAGGGCGGGGACGGTGATCATCACGCGACCTTCCTGTGCTGCTCGCCGTGGTGCGTCGGGCAGAGCCAACGCACCTCGAGCGGCTTTGAGTAGTCGTCATGGTGAGCCTGGGCATTCGACGCGCCACAGACTTCGCACGGCTGGCGCTGCACGTGGCCTGCCTTGACGTGGTAGTGGAGCAACTTCTGCGCCCGGTTCTTGACCCGGTGTGTCTTCTTCCATGAACGCTTGCTCGCGCGCTCTCGTTCTCTCTGCGTCCCGGTGAAGACCGCACGCCGGGCCCGCTTCGCAGCCTTCCGGTCTTCAGAGCGTCCACGCTCGCGGTCGTACGCCTGCACCTTCTCGAGGCGTCGCGCGCGCGACCGGATCGCAATCGCCTTCACCTTCTCCGCGTTCCGCGCGTAGTAGCCGCGCATGTACTCGCGCCGCTTGCATTTCGCGCATGTCCCGCATTCGCACGTCGGCCGCGGCGCCATCAGAATGGGACTTCTCCGAAATCGTGCTCGTCGAGGAGCGGCTGGTCGCTGACCTTCTTCACGGTCAGCGTCTCGTAGCTGCAGGGGGCGACCGTGTAGCCGGCCCGGTTGACGGTGTTGCGCTTCAGCACGAGCGGGCCGACCTCGTATTCGCCGGGGTCGCGCAGGAAGTCCTCGGGCGCGTGGCCGAGCGTGTCGGTGAGCTCGGCCTTGATCTGCTTCTCGAGCAGCTCGACGCCTTTCAGGGTGCGCGTGTCGCGGAGCGTCGCGATCGCGCGGTCCATGCCCTCCTCGGCGAGCGCTTCCGCGACGAGGACGGTGTCGACCTTCGACCCGTTGAGGCTGTGCTTGATCAGCGAGACCTCGTACAGCTGGCGAGCGAGTCGGATCACGTCTTCGGTCTCGACGCGCGGAAGCTCGGGCTGCTCCCAGCCCTGGAAGCAGTGCTCGATGAACGGGCACAGGTGCGAGCGGCCGTCGGAGGGCTTGCCGCAGACGCGTTCGGGCGGCTCGTCGCTGAGGACGCCGTCGAGGAGCGCCTGCGCGCGCGCCTGAACCTCGCCGCGCAGCGCCTCGTCGAGGGTGACGGTGAGGATCCGCTCGTTCAGGTCGCGGTCGAGCACGACCAGGGCGCCGGTGTCGCCGGCGTCGTCGTCGAAGAAGATCTCGCCGGCGAGCTGGATCAAGTCGTGGTCGGTTGGCGCGCCGGCGAAGTGCGACTTGACCTCGACAGGCTGCGCGAGCGGGACGATGAACGCGTCGGTGTGGAGCTCGCCGAGCGGCAGGCCCTCGTTCGGCCACGGCACCGCCTTCTGTGTGCGGAGGTTCTTGCGTCCCCACCGCTTGCGGAGCCGCTCGACGTACCACTTTTCGTCCATGCGGCCGCGCTCGAAGCGACGCTGTGTCTCTTCGTCGGGCTCTTCGGGGTCGACGCCCTGGAACGCGTAGAACGCTTGCCGGGGGCAGCGCGCCGCCATGCTCCACCGGGTAGCGCCCTTCAAGCGGTCGCGCGCCGACGTCGCGGTCACGCCGCCGCCCTTCGCGCGCGGTGAGCGAGCACCCACTCGCGCTGGCAGATCCGGCAGCGGCGGACACGACCGTTCTCGAGGTACGTGTTCTCAGCCGTGTACTCGTGGCCTTTCGAGCAGTGCGTTCGCCGAGCGAACTGCGCAGCGATCCCCTCGCCTCGCCGCGTGTTCTCCTGCGGGGTCACGGCCTCGAGATGCGCGGGATTGACGCACGAGCGGCGGCGGCAGAGGTGATCGAGGACGAGGCCCTCGGGGATCGGCCCGACGAAGAGCCGGTACGCGATGCGATGCCCCCGCTCCCATGTGCCTCGCGGTGGTACTGAAAGCTTGGAGTAGCCGCCGCTGTCGAGTGCGCCGAGCCACTCCCAGCAGCCGTTCTCCATCACGTAGACGTTGTCGATGAAGCGCTCCGTGATGGTGCCCTCCTCGACGACGCGCAGTATCGGAGTCGCGGCAGGCATCAGAACCGGATCGGGTCTCCGTTGGCGTCGACGAGGATCTCGCCGTCGTCTTCGCCGACGATCTCGCCGGCCTGGACGTCTTCGGGGGCGAGGTAGGAGCGGAGCGTCTCTTCGTACCGGTCGGCGTCTTCGGGGGTGAGCTCGGTCGCGTCGGCGACGCCGAAGACGCCGCGCAGCATCGCGCGCCACTGCCGTTCCTCGATCTCGTCTTGGAGTTGCGCGATCCGGTTCAGCTGCGCGTCGGAGGGGCCGGCGGCGTTGGGCTCGTCGCGGAGCTGTTGCCGGGCACCGATCGGGATCCCGCTCGTCGACGCGGCCGCGTGCGCGTTCGCGTCGCGCTCGTTCATCGGCTTGCCGTTGGCGGGCCCGAAGTCGTAGTCCTCGTCGAGGGCGCGGAGTACGCGATCGACGCGTTCGCTCACCTGTCGGCCGCGAGGCAGGGTCTTGAAGAGGCGACGCGCGACCGTCTTGCGCGCCATCTCGGGCCAGTCGTTCTTCCACGCCGGCCCGTCCTTCGTGCGGGACTTCGATCGGACGTGTTCGATCTGCGCGACGTCCATCACCTCGGGGTCAGCGACGAGGCGGCCGAACTCGTCGGTTGCGGTCGCGTACGCCCCGATCGGCTTGCCGCGTGGCGTGCCGAGCTTCGCCGGCTTGTGCTTCACCCACGCCTTCGCGCCGAGCTCGTAGTCGAACTCGTCGTTCTCGTAAATGACGTGCGCGTTGAGCGTGAAGCCGTCGTCGGCTGCGACCTTGCGTAGCCCGCCGATCATCGGCATGTACTGCGCTTTCGGCTTCCCGTTCTCCTTGAAGATCGCGAGGGCGGCCTCGCGGCCGTCGGGCATGAGGCCGTCCTGTGCGCAACGGAGCACGGCGCTGAACAGCGATTCGCGGTCGGCGGTGATGAGCTCGGGGCTGCGGCGGATCGCGGTTGCGGTGACGCTGACGAACCGTTGCGGAGTGATGTCCTCGGGGAGCGCGTTCTGGATGCGCGCGACGAAGTTGTCGCTCGCGACCTCGGCGAGCACCTCTTGCATTGGGGTGCGCTTCACGACGGCGGTGCTGGTCTTGCGCGCGGTCGCCATCAGCCTCGAGCTCCCGCGATCTCGTCGAGCAGAAGCGTCTCGGTATCGACGTTCCGCTCCGCCTGCTGGATCGCCTCGTGCGCGGCGAGAACAGCCATCACAGTCATGTCGGTCTGCTGAACCTGCGTCAGCGCCCGACCCTCCTCGGCGCAGTTGTCGATGCCGGTGATCAGCGCGTCAGCGACGGCGCGCGCGACGGCGACGCGGATGGCGCTCTTTGCTGCGTCGCCCGTGACGCTTCCCATCGGCCTGACCCTCACGACGACTGCTCCTCCGGCACCGCGGAGAGGAGCGGTTCGCAGATCCACTCCACGTCCTCGACGGTCTCCGTGACGGTGACGCGCGGCGCGTCCGGGTCGGGGACCTCGCGGACGATTTCGCGCGTGCCCTTGACGATCCGCGTGCAGACCTCGCCGCGGCGGCCGTAGATGTCGATCTCGATCAGGCGGCCGAAGCGGCGCTTGATCCCGAAACAGTCGTCGTCGCCGTACTTCGTCACGCGGCCGAGTGACCGGGCGGCGTCGGCGAGCTCCTGCTTGGTGTCGACGGGGAAGAGGATCCGCTCCGGCGTCCAGTGCCCAGGGAACTCGGGATGCGCTTCGATCCAGTCCGCGAGCTCGCGAAGACCAGCGACGAAATCGACGCGGTCCTGCTCGCGCTGCTCGGCCCTGATCTGCGCGGGCGTCTTGCCGCACGCTTCGCAGATCTCGTCGTCGGCGAGGAAGAAGTGCGTGCAGGTGGGCGCGGTCGTGGTCATCTACTTCACGACCTTCACGCGCGGGTTCGTTACGATCTCGAGCTTGATCGGATCCCACGAACGCGCAGGCACAGCGACGTACTCGCCGGGGATCTCAACCGCGAGCGCCGCGGCCTTCGCCGCGCTCGCAGCCGACGACGCGCTGTACTCCTTCGACAGCGGCGTCCATGCGTCTTCGTCTTCGCCGCGGCGAAGAACGACGTAGCTGGTCATGGTTAGAGTGCTCCTTGCCTGGCCGCACCGGCGCTCTCTGCCAAGAAGGAGCCGACGCGGCCTGGTTCGATTTCGTTTCGGAGACGCCCGACGGTGTGGACCACCGCCGCGGCGTGACGGTCGAGCTCGCGATCGTTCGCGAACCCGTGGAACGGGCAGCACGCAGCGCGCACCCGCCGGAACGACGCACCGTTCATCGAGACGATGCGGTCGAGCGCGTCGGGCTCTCTGCGGTAGCGGGCGGCCGTCATGCGGCCACCCCGAGCGTGAGCTGCTCGCCCGCGTCGCCCGAGCCGTCGTCCCGGATGCCCAGGTGTGCGCTTCCTGCCCCTCTTCCGACGGGCTTGGTTGCGGGTTCCGGGTTAGGCGCCTCGGGCGGCGCCGGCGAGACGCTCGCGCGACCCGAGCCCAGAGGGGGAACCCGGGGAGACTCCGGCCGCGCGAGCAGCTGGTAGACGTAATCGCCGCCGTCGCGCCAACACTCGATCGCGAAGCTGCGGCTGCGGAGCTCTGACACGCGCGAGTTCAGTCGCATGAACCCGGCCCGCGCGTGGACCTCACGCATCGTGTGCGGCTGACCGTCCGACAAGACCTCGAGGACGCGCGCGCACTGGGAGCCCGGCTTCAAACCGGCCGCGCTCACGAGGCCCCACCGACCTTTTCAGCGCACGCAGGTCGTGGGCAGACGAGGATGCTCACCGTGCTTCCTCGTCGTCGAGCAGTCTGCCGATCGGGAGCTTGAGGACGTCCGCGATCCGGTGCAAACGCTCCACCGAGATCTCGGAGATGCCGCGTTCGTAGCGGCTGACCGTGATCCACGACATGCCGAGCGCGTGCGCGAACGACTCGATCGAGTCGAACCCGGCCTCCCGCCGGAGCCGACGGATCCGAGCTCCGAGCTTCTTGCGGCGGCTGTCCGCCTTCGTTCTCTTGGCTGCAGGACTTGACATATCCCTACCGGACTAGAAAGCTACTAGTCATGAAACGATATGTCAAGAGCTAATAGATCAGAGGCTAACGCTCAACTAGCCGTACCGCGCAGACTCCTTCTTGAATACGTTGAGGAGGCGAACAAGCAGTTGGCGCGCCGGCGCGCGGTCGTGGGGGCACGGATCCGAGAGGCTCGGGAGGCGAAAGGCTGGTTCCAAAAGGAACTGGCCGCCCGCGTCCATGTCGAGCCGCAGACCGTCTCCAACTGGGAGCGCGGCCAGAGCACCCCGGACTTCGACAAGCTCGAGCTGCTCGCCCAGGTGCTCGAGCGGCCACTCACGTTCTTCCTGCTCACGGGCGACGAGGACGGTGGCCAGGCCGGCCTCGACGTCCCGACCGCCGAGAAGCTCCTCGCCGAGATTCGAGCGCTACGACGTGACCTTCAGCCTCTCCTCGATGTTGTTCAAGAGCTTCGACAAGCTCGCGCTCCAGCGACGCAAGGAGAGCGTCGAGGCCAGTGAGCCACGCGGCGAGAGCGTCGAGGTCCAGGCCCGGCCTACTCGCGTTCAGCTTCTAAACCCCTCCTGGCCGCAGGATCGAGGTCGTCACGTGCCTGCCGGGCGCGGGTTGCGGGTCTGCGACCGCATCGTATTACGGCCGTTACCACCTGTTCAATACCCGTTGCCGATGATTCCGACGCGCGTAGGTCACCTCGGACGCTGGGCGACCGCGTTCGCCGCCGCCCTCCTCGCTGCCGGCTGCGGCGGCCGCGCCTCCATGAGCCCAAGCGAGATCGCATCCACGATCCGCGCCCACACGAGTCCGGCGTTCGTCTTCCGCGATCGCAGCGTGCGCTGCAGCTCCTACGCGACCGGACACTGCCCGCGGTTCGCGCTCCGCGGCGTCCAGTGCGCAACCGGCCAGCCGCTCCGGTGCGACCTCCGCTACCTGCTCGTCAACGATCCCACCGCGAAGGACTCGCACCTGACGGTCGTAGTCGGCGTGACCGAGAAAGGCCACTCGGTGACCTGGAAGCAGGTCGGCGAGCGCTGCGATGAGGCGGGTGTGCCGCTTAACTGCAGCCTCGTGCTCTACACGTAGAGCACGCTGCACGGTTCGCAAGCTGGCGTCATCCGATGCCAGCAGGCAGAATCCCTGCAAATGACCGGGTCTTCGGAGGGGGAACGCGGCGACCTTCCCGACGGGGCAGCACCTCTCGTCGACCTCGCCGCCCGCTGGATGCGCGACGCCGGCCTGCTCGGCCCGCTCCCGGGCGCGTCGATCGAGTTCACCTTCGACAAGGACGGCCGGGTATCAGGCTACTTCGCGAAGACCCGCGGCGGCCGCCACGACCTCGAGCCCGCACGGTGATCCGGCTCGAGCTGCTCGGCGTCGGCTGGGGAGTCACCCACCTCGACACCCCCGCCGGCCCCGTGAAGATGCTGTCCCTCGTCGACCAGCAGTCCGGCATCGAGGTCAGGGCCCCATTCGACGAGCAGCCCGCGAAGGAACTCGCCGCGGCGCTCGGCGCGCAGAACATCGTGATCGCCCGCGATGTGCCGCCGCCGCTGAACGGCAAAGCCTAGTCCGTACCACTCGCAAAGATGGGCGGATCGGCCCATTGCGGTGCATGCACCGTGCAGGCACGCTTGCCGTCCCCTTGGCGCCGCGTGCGCACCGGGCTCGCCGAGCTCGTGCGAACGACCCCCTGACCGCTGCCCGACCCTCACGGGTCCCCGAGAAGCGTCATCCCTTGGCGGCCACCCCGCCCTACCTCGGCGATCGGTGCTGGACGCCCATTCTGCCCAACCTCGTCGGCGAGCGAAACCCCGTGGATAGCCCACGTCTTGACCGACCGCGCGGGGCCCGTAAAGTGCGGCGTATACCTCGCGTTTAGGTCTTTCGCCGCCGAGGGCCTCGTCCGCCGAGCGCGATAGTGTCACGCAAAGACTAACGCTTTCGCTACTTATCCGACAGGAACGAGGCCGTGGCCCGCGAGGGTGTCTATCACCTCACGCAGTCGAAACCTATGCGCCTCCCGGACAGGCTCACCCGGGAAGAGGCGCGTGCGCTGCTCGCGGCGCCGAACCTGCGCTACAAGACGCCGCGCCGCAATCGCGCGATGATGCGGCTCCTCTACCGCGGCGGCCTCCGGTGCGCGGAGCTGTGCGATCTTCGGATGCGCGACATCGACTTCAGCGACGGCCGCGTCAAGATCGTCGAGGGCAAGGGCAAGCGCGATCGCGTCGTCTGGGTCGACAAGGAGACGCTCGAGATCCTCCGCGGGTGGAAGCTCGAGCGGTGGGCCGGCCCGACGTTCTTCACCACGCGCACCGGCACCCCAGTCCAGACGTCTGAGGTGCGCCGGATGGTGAAGCGGTACGGGCTGAGGGCCGGCATCGATCGTGACTGCCATCCCCATCTCCTGCGACACACGTTCGCCACCGAGCTGCTTGAGGACGGCTTCTCGATCATCGAGGTGCAGAAACTCCTCGGGCACGCGCACATCTCGACGACGGCGATCTACCTGCACGTGGCTGACGAGAAGCTCGCCTCCCGGCTGCGCGACCGCATCGACTGAGACCTTCACCCGAGGTTGAGGAAAGGTGATCTAGAGTCGGCGGATCCGGGTCGGCCGGATGAGGTAGTAGCTGCCGCGCCAGCAGACCATGCCGGACGGGTAGCGGCGAACGACCACGGCGTGACGATAGCGCTGTGGCGCGCTAGCATCCGGGCAGTCCTTGTCGGGGACCGGTGACGGTCGGCCGGGGCAACCAATCCGCGATCTCGGAGGTTGCCGCCGTTGTTCCGCCGTCTCCGCAGGACGATCTGAGTGGCCGCGTCGAAGGAACGCCGCCGCCGCCGGTACGACCGTCGCATGGAGTCGATCCGCGCGAGCGGGCTCGGATCGGACAAACGCGCTGTCGCTGAGGCTGACCGCACCGATCGGTTCCGCCGGCTGCAGCGCCTCCAGGAGCTGAACGAGCTCGAGGCCGAGCGGCAGAAGCGGATCGGGAACGTGGAGGCGTGGGCGGCTGAGCAGCGGCGGAAGATCCACGCGAAGTACGAGGGGCGGCTGACGGTCGACCACGCGGAGGAGGCGTGACGTGCCGGCTCTTGAGCGTCTCGGCGAGAGCAAAGCCGGGCCCGGCTACCTGCTGCTCGAGATGCTCGCGCTCTCGGACTGGTCGATCGTCGTGAACGCGCACCCGGACGGCGTGCTCGTGTCCGCGTCGAAGCTCGGCCGGCGAACGGTGGCGATTCCGGGGCCGTCGGTGGCGGAGGTCGCGTCGACGGTCGTGACGCGCGCGGTTGATCAGGACAGGGAGGCGCGACGACATGGCGACTAAGCGCCTGTTCGCCGAGGCCGCAGTGCAAGCCGCGAACGACGCCGGCTGCATCTTCTACAGCGATCCCGCGACGCTGAACGAGAAGTACATCGACCCGCTGCTACGCGACGCGGTCAGCCGGATCAACCAGAGCGGATGGGTCTGGACCGCCGAGTCATGCCAGGGCCACCCCGACTTCGACGGCCGCACCATCAAGACGGCCTGGGAGCACAACACGAGACCGATGCTCAGGCTCGTCTGCCGCATCGCGCATGCCGGGCAGATGCTCGCCTCGCTCGCGCTCGCGGCGACCTACCAGTTCGAAGACGACGCCGATACCGGGTTCTCGAGCGCACGCATGACGCAGGGCCTCGAGCTGTGGCCGCACACGCGTCGGGACGGCTGGTTCGAGGTCTTGGCCTACTTCGAAGCCGGGAACGTCGCGATGCGCGACATCGGCTGCAAACGCTTCGAGAAGTTCGCGGATCTGCTGTGAGCATCGATCCGCACCGGCCGCCGCTCGTCGGCGCGATGCCCGAGATCTCACGCGCGATCCGCAGCTGCCGACTCCACGACGCGCTCTGCCTCCTCCGCGAACACATGGACGACGGTCTCGCGCGGGTCGCGCTCGCCGCGCTCGTCGACACCGAACCGTCCCGAATCCGGATGGCGGCACGGGTGGTGCTGTGAAACCGCTGGCGCTCGAGCGGCTCCGCGCCGCCGCCGAGGGGCTCACCGTCGAAGAAGACGCGGCCGCCGCGCATCGCAGCACCGTGACGGTCTCGTACTGGCGGAGGAAAGCCGTCGACGATCTCGGTGCTCGCAACCTCTACCACGCGATCGCGCTTGCCTACGAGCGCGGCATCCTCGGTGCTCCCGTCGAGCCAGTCGAGCCAGTCGAGCCATCGGAGCCACCCGTCGCGCTCGATGACGAGCCGGATGACGAGTGCGAGCTGACCACAACCATCGTGCTCGACGGCACGCCGATCGCGCACTACCGTGCGCGCGGGGCGTTCGCCCTCGTCCACGACCGGTCCCGCCCACGCCGGCCGCCGCGGCTCCGCCGCGTCGAGATCTCCGAGCTCGACACCGCCTTCTGCCAAGGCCGCGGCTGTGACCGCGAGCTCTCGAGCGAAGACCGCCGCGCCGGCGACGGCCTCTGCGGCGGCTGCCGCCGCGCCGAGACGCTACCCGCCCAGGTCCGCGCACAACTCGCGGGGTCGGACGAGTGAACCCCACCGTGCTCCGCGGCCAGCCGCTCACCGGCCGCGAGTTCCAAGTCCTCGCCCAGATCGCGAACGGCTGGCGCAACCACGAGATCGCCGCCGCGCTCGAGCTCTCGGAGGAGACGATCAAAAGCCACCTCCGGCATATCCTCGTGAAGCTCGGCGCGAACAACCGCGCGCACGCGGTCGCGATCGGGTTCAGGCAAGGGCTGCTCGCCTGACCGGTGGCATCAGCGCACTGGCACTCGAGCGTCCCGCCGCAGCTCCGCGAGCTCTGCGAGGCCGCCTGCGGACACGCCCCACGACAGCTGATGGCGTTACAGCTGAAGTCGCACGGATACGGGCCGACCGCGATCGGCCGCACCCTGGGTGTGACGGAGAAGGCGGCGCGCGGCCTGTTGGACCGGGCGGAGCTGAACGTCCGGCAAGAGCAGGCGGCGCGGTCCGGCATCAGGTCGTGACCTGCTCCTCGTCTTGCGATGGTCGCTGCTGCGCGGTCTTCTGCCTGCCGCACACGATCCGCCAGCTACGACAGAAGGCCGCCGCCGGCGCGCTCGAGGACGGCGCGTTCATCGCCGCGATGGTCATCCCGCTCACGCCGAACCAGGCGCGCGAGCGAGCCGCCGAGTTCGGCACCAAGCTCGAAGCTCGATGGGAGCACCGCGGCCACCACTTCGCCTGCCGGCACTGGGACGAGGAGACGCGGCTCTGCACGGTGTACGAGCAGCGACCGACGATGTGCCGCGACTTCCCGTACGGGCGCGGCTGCCACAACGAGGGGTGCAGCTTCGAGGTACCGGAGACTGAGCTCTCGCGCGTCTATACGAAGGAGTGATCATCGCGCGCCGCCGCTCGCCGCTCTGGGATCTCCCGCTCGGCCAGGATCCGCTCTCACGGTTCCTCAAGCAGCGGCGATCCGAAGAGCACTCACGCCAGATGCTGATCCAGATCGCCCGCGAAACCGGCGTCGACCTCCCGCCGGTGAAGCAGCACAAGATCGGCGACCCGAAAGCGTTGCGCGGCATCCCGGTGACCGGTGTGCCGGGCGGGATCGGCGGCACGATCGCCGACACGCAGCCCGAGCGCGCGACGATCGCTAAAGACGAACGCCGCCGCCGCCGATACGATCAGCCGGACGGGTAGTCCGCCCGTCCGTTCGCAGAGTCCGAGATGCGCCCGCGTTCAGCGGGCGTTTCGCGCTAACGGGCTCATCTCTGGATAGCCACTGGATATCCGCATGGCGCTGACCGCGAAGCAGCAGGCGTTCGTCGACGAGTACCTCGTCACCCTCAACGCCTCAGACGCCGCACGCAAAGCCGGCTACAGCGCGAAAACTGCCGCGCAGATGGGCCACAAGCTGCTCGCCGACCCGGAGGTCGCCGCCGCGATCGAGACGGCGAAGCAGGCGCGCAGCGAACGCACCCAGATCAGCCAGGACAGGGTGCTCGAAGAGCTCGCCGCGGTCGCGTTCTCCGATGTCCGCGACTACGTCGCCTGGGACGGCACCACAGTGATGCTGAAAGCATCGCCCGACCTCGCTGACGCTCGCGCGGTCGCCTCCGTGGCCGGAGACGGCGAGAAGGCGACGCTGCGGATGCACGACAAGATCCGGGCGCTCGAGATCCTCGGCAAACACGTCGGCCTCTTCAAGGAACAAAGCCCGTTCGGCGACGGCCCGATCAGCGTCGAGGTGATCTGGCCCGAACAAGCCGGCGAGTGAGCTTCGAAGGCCCCGACCGGTGGCGCGACGAGGACTACTGGCCGCCGTTCCATGACTCCTACACCGATGCTGACCCTCAGCCCAGCCGCGGCCGCGGTCTCGATCGCCGCGATCCTGCTGCTGCTCGCGTTCGCGAACATGATCCTCTACGGCCACTGCTGCCCCGGCTGCGGCGGACGCCGCGAGCACCACGCCGACTGCCCGCTCCACAAAGACGAATCGTGAGAGCGCTCGCCATTGCGGCCGGCGTGTTCGCGCTGATCGCCTGCACCGGCGCCCACGCCGCGACCGGCACGCGAACGATCTACGTGACCAACGGGTCGACGATGGTCACCGACGCCGAGCTCGCGGACGCGCTGCCCGCCTTCCAGCAGGCGCTCGATCAGGACTTCGCACCCGAGTGGGGCGCCGACGCGACGCTCGTGCAGCTGCCCGCAGGCGCCACCGTCCCGGCGGGCGGATGGTCGATCGCGATCAGCGACGAGCCAGACGTGTTCGGCGCGGCCGGCTACCACGACATCGGTGCCGGGCATGTGCCGTTCGCGAGGGTGTTCGCGGACACCGGGCTCGAGTGGCAGGTCACTTTCACGCACGAGCTCTGGGAGATGCTCGCCGACCCGTACTGCGACCGGACCGCGTCACCGGCGAAACTCGGCGAGCACACGAAAGCCGGGCAGGCGCTGTACGCGCTCGAGGTCGCAGACCCGGTCGAGGACCAGTCGTTCGCGTATTCGCGGCCGGGCGCGGACGGTGCGCCGGTGCCGATCTCCGATTTCGTGACCGAACGGTGGTTCGACGGTGAGGGCGGCGGCCGCTTCGATTTCGCCGGCCATGTGAAGCATGCGCTGCAGATCCTGACGAACGGCTACATCACCGAGTACACCGGCGGCGGCTGGACACGGCTGCCGATCTTCTACCGGTTGCCGTTCGACCGGTTGCCGGTCCGCTGATGTACGAGTGCGCACGCTACGCGGCCGCCGGTGTCGGCTACGCGGAGGCGTGGCGGATCATGGCCGAACGGTGCGAGGTGCCGCCGTCGCTCGAGGTGTTCGACCACGTGCTGACGATGCTGCGGGGGCAGACCAGGCTGCTCGTCGCGCCGGAGTGGCTCGCCCAGAAGATCGCCCAGTCGTACGTGCGGCAGTGAGCACGTGGATCGCCGACGCCGCCACGAAGCCCGCGACTACGAGTACGGCGACAACCTGCCCGTCTATCGCGGCGACATCAGCGCGATCCAGCACCCGTTCGACCTGACCGACGACCAGATCGAGCAGGTCGAGAGCGAGCTCGCCGAGAAGCTCGCGAAGAAGCGACCGCCGGGGTTCGCGCCCTGGCCCGACGAGACGTGAAGAAGCCCGCTGGCAAGCACTACATCGCCGAGGATCTGGCCGAGCTGACCGACGAGCTCGGCGACGACGTCGAGCACTGGATCCTCGCCGCCCTCGACTGGGACGAGCTTGCCCAAGCGATCGAGACCTGGTCGAAAACACTGTGACCGCGCTCGCCCCCGCCCCCGACCGCACCGTCGACGAGCGCACGCTCACCGTCACGCTGCCGCCGCTGCACGACGGGCAACGGCTGATCGGCCGCTCCACCGCACGCTTCAAAGTGATCGCCGCCGGCCGCCGCTGGGGCAAAACCCGCCGCTCCGTCCGCCGCGTCGTCGGTGCCGCGCTCACCGACCCGGGCGGCTACTTCTGGGCCGCACCGACGTTCTCGCTGACGCTCGAGGGCTGGGAGCAGATGTGCTGGCTCGCCGACCAGATCCCCGGCGGCCAGATCCTCAAAGGGCAACGCAAGGTCACCTTCCCCGGCGGCGGCTGGGTGCAAGCGAAGTCGGCGAACAACCCCAACTCGCTGCGGTCGCGCGGCTTGAAAGGCGTCGTGCTCGAGGAGGCGGCGTTCATGCACGAAGACGCGTGGCGGCTCGCGATCCGGCCCGCGCTGGCGGACAAGCGCGGCTGGGCGGAGTTCATCTCCACCCCGAACGGCCACAACTGGTTCTACGAGCTCGCCGAGCGTGCCGGTCTCGCCGAGGTCGAGCGCGGCCGAGGCAACGTCGACGACTCAGGCGTCACCTGGGCGAACGGCAACGACAGCTGGGCGTACTTCCACGCGCCGACCGCATCGAACCCGTTCATCGCCGAGGCCGAGCTCGAGGAGATGCTCGAAGAGCTCGGCCCGTTCGCCTACGCGCAGGAGATCGACGCCGACTTCGCAGCCGAAGGCACCCACTCGTTCAGCCCGCAGCACTTCCGCTACTTCACCGTCGCGAATGACGGGTTCGTCTTGCGGCTCGGCGACGGGTCTAAGCGGTTCGTGCCCGCGGACGAGCCGTGGATGGTGCAGACATACGATCTCGCGTTCAGCGAGAACATGTCGGCGGACTACTTCGTCGGGCTGACGATGCTCGTCTGCCGCGACGGCTCACGGCTGATCCTCGACGTCTACAGGGATCACGTCGCCTGGTCGAACCAGCCCGCCGTGATCGAAGAGCGCTACCTGAACGCGCCCGCGCTGCTCACCGAGCACGGCCACGAGCACGCGAAGCGGCCGGCGCTCGTCGGGGTGGAGAAGGAGTTCCACCAGATGTCGGTGATCCAGGAGCTCCGCCGCCGCTCCGGCATCCCTGTCCGGCCGATGGGCACGCTCGGCCGCGACAAGCCGGTGCGTGCGTTGCGGCCGGCGCAGCTGTACCAGAACGAGAAGATCTTCCACCTCGAGGGGGCAAAGTGGCTGCCCGGCTTCGAGCGTGAACTGTGGGACTTCCCGCTCGGCCGCAACGACGACCAGGTCGACGCGCTCGCGTATGCGTGCGAGCTCTCAGATTCGCCGGCGGCGGGGCTGCTCGAGTGGTACCGCCGGAAGGCGGAGCAATCCGATTCGAAGGAGAACGCCTGATGGCAAAGCCCACCACCGTCGGCATCGCCGGCACCGGGATCAAGGCGGCCGTCCGCGACCTGTTCGCGATCTACGCGTCGGTCAAGGCGGTCAAGAACACCGACGGCAACGGCGTCCCGCTCCCCGACGACGGCAGCCTCGCGATCCTCGGCACAGACGCGAACGAGATCGCGCAGATCCTCGACGTCGAAGGCCAGCCCGTCGCGTCGGCGGCGCCGCTCGGCGCGACCGCCACGTACACGTCGGGGATCTTCCTGACGCAGGGGTTCGCGCGCATCATCGGCTCGGTCTTCGCGAACGTCGCCGGGACGCTGAACATCGACCAGTCCCCGGACGGGCAGAACTGGGACGCGACCAACACGATCGCGGTCACGGCGGCGACGGCGACACCGGTCTCGGTCGAGATCGTCTGCCCGTTCGCGAGGCTGCGCTACGTGAACGGCGCCGGCGCGCAGACGACGTTCCGGCTGAACGCGTTCCTGCGGCGGATCTGATGAGGCTGCGCTACTTCGCCGCCGGGACGGCCGCCGCCTACGCGGTCGCGCTGGTCGCGCTCTACTGGGCCGGCCGCAGCATCGACAACGCTGTCGCGAGCGTGTTCGGCGGATGATGAGGGTCGCGCTCTGGCTCGTAGTCGCCGAGTTCGCGCTCGTGTTCGTGATGCTCGCCGCCGGCGGTGTCAGATGAGCCGCTGGTGCCAGTGTCTCTGGGCCGTGGAGCGCTGCGACCGGTGTCCGCGGTCGAGGCTGAATCCGCGCTACTGGTGGAAGCGGCTCGCGCTATGACCGGGCTACGTCTCGACGTGACGCCGTTCGGCGGACAGGTCGTCGGCTGGGCGCTGCGCGATCAGCAGATGCGTGAGCCCCCACACGACGAGCAGCAGGCAGAAGAGCCCGGCGCCGGCGTACCAGCCGGTCTCGAGTCCGAGTAGCACGCAGCCGCCGATGCAGCCGACGACCACCGCGACCGCCGCGACGTCCTCGACCGCGACCTCAACCATGCGAGCGATGTCTACGCCTCCCGCGCCGGCGCCGGTTGCGCCGGCCCTTGCTCGTGCCGTGATTGCGCGGTGTTTTCGTCTTCTCGCTCCACTTGCTCACCTCGGAGAAGCGTAAGCCGTGGGCAGGATCTCCCAAGCGCTCGTCCCCGTCACCCGCACGCCGCGCGCTGTCACCGTGGTCGAGCAGCAGCGGTCCGCGGGCCCGATGGGCGTCGGCCTGATCAAGTGGGCGGTCGGCAACGGCCTCGCACCGCTCGATCTCGCCAAGGCCGTCGAGCGCGAAGCGGCACGCACCACCGATATCCGCGACCTCGCCGTCCGGCTCGCCGGCCCCGACCCGACGATGGGCGCACCGTGGGCGAGCTTCGACGGCAACCGGCTGACCGGCGCGCAGATGGGGCCGGGCCAGCCGGCGACACCGTTCCCTCTGGGCGGCGACCCGCGCCAGTTCCAATACCGCGTCGGCTGGAACTACCCCTCCCCGCCCGACACCGACCGCGGCGTCGACGGCGAGCTGCTGCGCGTCCTCGCCGACAGCTTCGACCTGCTCCGGTTGTGCATCGAGATCCGCAAGAACGACATGTGCCACCTCGACTGGGACGTAATCCCGACCGAGAAGAACCGGTCGAAGCGCGAGCAGTGGTTGAAAGACAACGCCGGCGAGCTCGAGCAGATCAAGCAGTTCTTCGAGTGGCCCGAGGCCTACGTCACCCAGGACGCCGCCGGCCACTGGGTGCGCCGCGGCAAGGTCCGCTTCGATGTCTGGCTCGGCGCCCTGCTCGAGGACTTCTTCGTCGGCGACTGGCTGACGATCTGGCCCAGGCAGCTGCATAACGGCGCCACGGTCGCGCTTGACCGCGTCGACGGCATGAACATCAAGCCGCTGCTTGACCTCGACGGCCGCACACCGGAGCCGCCGATGCCCGCCTACCAGCACTACCTGTACGGTGTGCCGCGGGCGTCGTTCACGCTCGACGAGCTGCTCTACCGGCCGCGGACTGTCCGCAACCACACCCCGTTCGGGTTCAGCCATGTCGAGCAGATGCTCGTGCTCGTCAACCTCGCGTTGCGCTTCCAGATGTGGGAGACGCAGGCGTACACCGAGTCGGCGCTGCCGCTCGGCCTGCTCGAGTTCCCCGAGAACTTCTCGCCCGACCAGATCGAGGCGGTCGTGGAGACGCTCAACCAGGCGATCTCGGGGCTCGCCGGGGAGCGGCAGAAGTTCCACGGCGTGCCGTCCGGGACGAAGTGGAACGCGATCAAGCCGTTCGAGTGGGACCAGTCGTTCGCGCAGTACCTCGTCGAGTACACGGCCGCGATGTTCCGGCTGAACGCGATGAAGCTCGGGTTTATGCCCGGCCGCGGCAGCGGCGGCCAGGGCCTCGGCGGCAAGGGCTTCTCCGAGCAGCAGTCCGAGAACGACGAGAACAAGTCGACGATCCCGGACGCCCGCTGGATCGAGGGGTTGATGAACGAGGTGATCCAGCGGTACTTCAACCGCACCGACGTCGAGTTCGTCTTCACCGAGCTGCAGAGCGACGACGAGCAGTCGTCGATCGACGCGGACAAGGAGGCGATCTTCGCCGGGTTGAAGTCGTGGGATCAGGCGCTCGAGGAGCGCGGCGAGGAACCGGTGGGGATCTCGGAGCCGTTCCTGATGGCGCCGAACGGGATCATCTATTCGGTCTCCGACATTCAAGCGATTCAGGATCCGGCGTCGAACAAGGAGTACGAGCGGGCGCAGGCGCCGGGGCTGCCGATCTGGTCGGACCCTGACGCGGAGCCGGAGCCGGCACCGTTCACAGCTGGTGGCCTCCACGGCGGTCCGTCCGTGCCGCCGCTGGGCTCGGGCAGCGCCGACGGCGGAGACGTGCCGCAGCGTCAGCCGTCAGGCGCGCCCGGGCAGGCCACCGACAGGTCGGGCTCGCGGGGAGCGGCGCCTCGCGAGCCCGGCTCATCGGCTACTGGAAACGCAGATGCAAGCGACCGTTCAAGTAGCGCTGCGAGTAAGGCGGAGAAGTTCGACACGACCTCCGGCTTCCAGCCGCGGCCGACGCTCGACCCGCGCGGCGTGCAGGACGAGCTCCGCCGCTGGAAGCGCAAGAGCGTCAAGGCGTGGCGGAACGGCAAGCGCGACGTCGCCTTCGACACCGAGATCGTGCCGGAGACGCTGAAGGCGGAGCTGCTCGGCGAGCTCGCGAAGGCCGACGACGTGCTCGACGTCCGCGTCGCGTTCGACCATGCGATCGAGAAGGCCGCCGACATGAAGCATCCGATGGGGCAGGCCGGGCTCGAGTGGGCGAACTACCGGCACGCCGAGGAGCTCGAGCGCTCGTGCGGCACCTGCGCGTTCTTCCACCGTCAAGACGGCGGCCTCTCGACGTGCTCCATGTTCGACGTGCTCGTCGACGGCGACTTCACGTGCGAGGAGTGGCGCGGCCGCGTTTCGCAAAAAGATTCGCGTAACTCCGAGACGACGCACGCCGGCCTCGTCGTACGCGCCGCCGACACCGGCCGCGTGCTCATGCTGCAGCGCTCGATCAAGGACGAAGCCGACCCCGCGCGCGGCACCTGGGAGTTCCCCGGCGGCGGCCTCGAGCCCGGCGAGACGCCGCTCGAGGGCGCGATCCGCGAGTGGCAGGAAGAGACCGGCGTGCAGCTGCCGCCGGGAACGTTGCACGGCTCCTGGAAGAACGGCATCTACGAGGGCCACGTCTACGTCGTCCCGTCCGAGCAGGACGTGCCGTTGAACGTCGACGCGGAGAACCGCACGGTCGCGAACCCCGACGATCCCGACGGCGACGACGCGGAGACGCTCGCCTGGTGGGCGCCCTCAGAGGCGCGCACGAACCCGGCGCTACGGCCCGAGTGCGAACTGTGCGACTGGGACATGATCGACGGCGCCGTGCCGGGCGCGCAGTTCAAGCTCGCCGGTGTCCTCGTCGACCTCGCGAAAGCCGCTGCGCCGTCCGACGGCGACACCGACCGGGAGAAGCGGATCAAGCAGCTCGCCGCGGTCGCCGGCGCAGCGCTCGCAAGCCATGCGGTCGGCGTCTACGGGCAGAAGGTCAAGCTCGGCCGGCAGACCAACGACCTCGTCGGCAAACTCGAAGACCACTACCGGTCAGCGCTCGAAGCTGGCTCAGGCGACGCCGCGAGCGCGCACCGGATCGACACGCTCGACCAGAACACGATCAACGCGATCGCCCGCCAGCGCGCGGAAGCGCAGCGGCCCGCCGCACGCACCCTCGTCGAGCAGGCAGCGAAAACCGGGAGCGTGAAGCCGCAGGCGATCAACGCGCTCGCCCGCGGCGCGAAGGCCGCCTACGAGGAAGGCTTCGGTCGCACCGTCACCCAGGCAGCACCCGACGCGCTCGCGGTGTGGCGGACGCTCGCGACCGACCCGTGCCAGCCGTGCGAGGAACGCGACGGGCAGGTGTTCACGCTCAACGAGCTGCCGGGCTGGCCCGGCGACGGCGACTTCGGCGGCGATCTATGCGAAGGCGGCCCGAACGACCGCTGCGAGCTCGAGTGGCGGATGCCGGCGGAGGAGCCCGACGAGGAATACGTGGCGACCGCGGAGCTTGAGAAGACCGACGCCGCGGTACCGGTGGCGCCATCCGCGGGCGAGCATTTCGCTGAGCGTGTCGTCGGCGCGCTTGAGCGGCTCGCCGACAAACCAGCGGAAGAGCACCACCACCACGTGACCGTCGAGCAGCCGCCGCGCGGACCTGTCCGCGTCGAGAAGACCAGGGACGGGATGCGGCTGATCCCGGAGGAGGACTGAGATGGCGGCATCCGCACGCGCCTACGGCAACATGCTCGCGAAGGTGTTCGGGTCGACGTCCACCGACAAGGTCGACTGGGTCAACGACACGATCATGGTCGGCCTGCTCGGCGCCGGCTACACCCCGAACGTCGACACCCACATCTACTGGTCCGACGTAAGCGCGAACGAGATCGCCGCCGGCGGCGGGTACGCCTCCGGCGGACTCGCGCTCGCAGGTAAGAGCATCGTCTACGACTCCTCCGCGCACACGGTCCGGCTGAAGGCGGGCACGTCACAGTGGCTGACCTCGACGATCTCCTACCGGTACGCGGCGATCTACAAGAGCACCGGCACCGGGTCGACGTCGCTGCTGCTCGGCTACTTCGACCCGGGCGGCACCGAGCAAGACACCGGCGGCACCCTCTCAATCGTCTGGGACGCGACCAACGGAATCTTCGCATTCGCGGTCTGAGCTGTGAAACAGACTTTCGAAGCCCCAGAGGCGTACCCGCCGCTCGCGAACCTCGCCGCGGTCACCGGTGTCACCGCGGAGACGAACCTGTGGACGCCGGCGCAGTGGACGCCGATCCCAGCGAACTACGCGTCGGCGGGGCAGCAGTGGATCATCGACGCGTTCGGCGTGCTCACCTATCCGTCGTCGACGCCGGGAACGACCGCGTTCACCGCGAGGATCGGCACCTCGTCGACGCCGAGCTCGAACACGATCCTCGGCGCCGCGTCCACAGCGGCGGCCGGCACGACGCAGACCGGCGTGCAGTGGCAGCTGAAGGGTCTGCTCACCATCCGCACGGTCGGGCTGCCCGGCGCGAACTCGACCGTGATCTTCCAAGGACACTTCGAGTGTCCGCTCGGCCTGCAGGCGGCCGGCTCCTCCGGCGGGGTGATCTTCGGTGGCACCGCGACCGTCGACCTGTCCGTCGCGCAGGGCCTCGCGATCTCGGTGACGCCGTCGGTGACCGGCCAGTCGTTCACGCCGCAGATGATCGCGTGGAGGTCGCTCGGATGATCCGCGGCACCGGCTTCCACCGCCCTTACGGGGCGCGCGCGCTCGCCGCGACCCGCGCGACCCTGCCGGTCGACAACCTGGTCGACTTCACTGGGATCACCGCGACGGTCGCCGCGGCCGCGGTCGTCCCCGCCGTCGAGACCGACGCCGCCGCCGCCGCTGCCGCGGCCGCCGTCTCGGGGCCGGTCGCGACCCCCGAAGTCGACGCGGCCGCGGCGGCCGCCGCCGTGACCGTCTCAGGGAAGGTTGCAACGCCGCAGAACGCCGTCTCCGCCCCGGCAGCCCCGGTGGCCGTGTCGTTCGCCGCACCGACGGCTGAGCAGGACGCGGCGGCTCCTGTCGCCACGATCCAAGTCAGCCTCCGTCTGCCAACGGCCGAGGTGGACTGGGCGGCGATCGCGGCGCAGACGGTGCTGAGCGTGCAGCTGCCGGTGCCGCTGATCGTGCTGCCCGCGCCGCCGTCACCGGTCGAGGCGCAGGCACCGACACCGGTGGCCGAAGCCGACACCGCCGCCCCGGTGGCGCCCGTCACGGCGACCGCCCCGGCGGCGACAGCCGCCGTCGATGCTGCCGCACCCGCAGCGGCGGTGCAGGCCTCGGCGGCACAGCCTGCGTTCTCGCCCGCGCCCGTCACCGACGCGGCACCCGCTGCCGAACCGGCACCGCCGGTCGGCGCGCCGTCGGGTGGCCGCTCGAGCACCCCGAACTCGGCGCACGCCTGGTCGGGTGAGGACGACGACGCCGTAGCAGCGCTGCTCGCCGCGCACGCGTTCGAGCTCGTCTAGCCGCCGCACCGTCTCTCTACTCACAAGGAGCACGAAATGCTTGACGCACCCCAGGGCGCGAAACTCGTCGCGTTCAACGCCGTCGTCACCCGCGCCGACGGCCGCCGCGAGAACCTCGGCCTGATCGACCACTCGCACGCGTGGCTGTTCACCGAGAACGAGCTGCGCTCCATGTGCCACGCCGCCGAGCACCTCGAGAACCTGCTCAACCTCCGCAAGCTGCACGAGCCGGGCGCGGTCGTCGTGCCGACGTTCGACAAGCAGGTCTTCTCCGCCCGCATGATCGGCTCCTCGCCGACGCTCGCGGAGCCGCTGAACATCGGCTTCGGCCAGGGCGACCCGGCCGGCACCCGCGTCACCGCGCTCACCTCGGACAAGGGCCTCGCCGGCGAGATCGTCGCGAACGGCTCCCAGTCCACCCGCGTCGTCGGCACGAGCTCGCAGCAGACGACGACGAACACGAACGACACCTACCAGGTGATCGGCACGATCACCTGCAACCTCGTCGGCGGCCTGCAGATCGTCGAGGCCGGCATGTTCTCGAGCTCGGCGTTCCCGGCGCAGACGACCGTCGCGACGCAGGGCGTGCTCTCGGGCACCAGCGGCGGCACGTTCACCGTCGCCTCAGCGACGGGCTTCCCCGGCTCGGGCAACTACGACATCCAGATCGACCAGGAGGTCCTGACCGTCACGAGCGGGCAGGGCACGACGACCTGGACGATCACCCGCGGCGTGAACGGCTCGACGGCGGCCGCGCACTCGGTCGGCGCCTACGTGACGAACGCGAACGCGACCGGCACCGGCCTCTCCGGCTACATGGCCGCGAAGGGCGACTTCGCGCTGATCACGCTCGCCCAGAACGACACCCTGCAGCTCACGGCTTCGATTCAGTTCACGTAGCCGACGCTGGCAACGCCCGAACGGCGTTCGCTCCTCTCCGATGAGACCTGTACCTCGCATCGTTGCCGTCTGCCAGGGCGGCGAGCTGGACGGGCTGCGGTTCTCCGTTGCTCTCGACGAGCACGGGGCGCCGCGCCCGTTCACTGTGCACGGCCCGGCCGGCGAGGTCACGTATGTGCCGACCGGCGAGCTCGACCTCGCCGACGCGCACGCAGGGTCGGTCGAGGTGGAACGTCGTATGCACGAGCAGCGTGGCCGGCGCGTACCGCGGACACGGATCGGCCGCACGATCTCCCACCTCCGGAAGCCGTGGGCGGTCGAGCGGCACAAGCACCCGGTCTTCCACGGCTTCGAGCTGCACCTGCCGGAGCTGCGTGACGAGCACGGGATCGTTCGGGGCCACCACTTCCTCGGCGTCTGGATCTACCGCGAAGAGACGGACTGATGTCTGACAATCTGAACCTCCGCGACGCGAACGGGCAGGCGTTCCAGCTCCGCACGAAAGACCTGTCCGGGTCGGGGCTGCACGCGTACTTCTCGATGGTCGTGACGGCGGTCCCGACCCCGGTCGGGACCGCGCAGACGGTTGCGTTGTCGACGACCGCTGACACGACGATCGTCGTTCCGGCGGGCGGCACGCACGCCCAGTTGACCGTCGACTCGGGCGGCGGCGACATGCGCTACTGGGAGAACGGCACCTCGCCGTCGGCGACGGCGGGCTGGGACGTTCCGGCCGGCAACGCGGCCGAGTTGACGAATCTCGCGAACGTGAAGATGCGGTCGACGTCGGGGACGCCGAACGTGCAGTACGCGTGTAGGCGGTACGACCAGTGATCTTTCGGCGCCGGTTCGGGGCGACGTTGGTCGCGATCGCTGTGGGGCTTGGGGTTGCGGGCGGCGTCGGCGGCGGCGTCGTGCTGTTCAATCCGCAGCCGGCCGCCGCTGCTGTGACGGCAAATCTCTTCGCCGTCGCGCCCGGGGCAGGTGTCGGCACAGCCAACTGTGCAGGCGACGCGACCGCGCGCACGTATGCGTACGCGCTCGCGAACGAGCCGAACATGATCTGCGCGTATGGGACGCGCGCCGATCTCGGCTACTCAGCAACCTCGTGGGACAACGCGTGCAAGGCGGCGTCGCTGATCAATACGACCGGGTTGACCGTCGGTGTTGAGCCGGGGAACTACACACGCGAGTCGAGCGACGGCGACTTCATGAAGTCGACCGATTGCTCCGGCGGCAAAGGCGCGGCCGTCAACCCGAACTGCGGCGAGCAGGTGCCTACCTGTGCGGGCACCGGCACGACCGCCGCCTGGATCAAATACGTCCCCGCAAGCTCAACCGCCTGCCCGAATGTGCATTGGGTGGAGGACAGCCCGACCGCGCAGTCGGCCGGTTTCTTCTTCTTCAACCAGCAGTTCCACATCGTCATCCAGGGGTCGTGCTTCGACCTCGACTCGACCCTCCTCTACTACAGCCTCTCCGGTGTAGCTGGCGAGATCCAAGTCGTCGGCGACTCGCCGACGAACCCGATGCACCTGTACGGCATCGAGTTGAAAGGCCCGAAGGATGTTCTCTTCAAGAACATCAACTACGGGCCCAACATCCAGTGCGGCAAGAACGACCCGAACGTGCCGGCCGCACTACGGTGCGACCCGAACGGGCCGCAGTTCGAGGCGAAGCTCGCGAGCATGGGCACCGCGACCTCGTCGTGCAGCGCGAACAACACCGCAGCCTGCGGCGGCTTCTTCGTCAACGAGCAGTTCGTTGAGCCGTTCTTCCACCAGGGCCAGTTCAGCTTCGACGGCAGCACGCTGTACGAGAACGTCCGCATCCAAAACTTCATGGTCCACGACGCGCAGAGCACGGGCGTCGGCTCCGGGTTCCATCCGGGCTGCTTCATGTTCGACGGCGTCAACGGCGACTCGTCGCGGGCAGCAACACTCGGCAACATCATCTTCGACCACGTCTCCTGCGAACGGCAGACCGGCGAGGGCTGGCAGCTCCAGGACGGCGGGGTGATCGTCGAGAACTCGTACTTCTCGTGTCCGACCTATTCGGTCGGCGACGCGAGCGCGAACCCGACGGGGAAGTGGGATCTGTGCAACCCGGCGAAGGCGGCGCTGGGACTCGGCTGCAAGACATCAACGCAGAACGGCTGCACCCAGACGAACGTGCTGATCCGGTATGACACCTTCGATTGCGGCAACTCGGCGTGTGTGCGCGTGCCGACATGGTCCGACGGCGGCTTCGGCAACTACAGCAGCGTTCGCTTCGTCGCCGACATCTTCATGAACTCGCTCACCGGGAACGCTGGCGCGCCCTGCTCGATCACCGGGGTGACGTTCTCGACCAACGCGTACGCGCCCGGTGTGTCTCAGTGCGGGTCGGGGAACACGACTCTCAGCTCCGGAGACCCGTTCACGCAGTCGAGTATTGCTACGCCGGGCGATTCGTGGTCGGCGTCGGCGCTGCTGAATTTGCATCTCGCGAGCAACAGCGCCGGTGCATCGGTGCCGACGGTGAATCCGGCGGTGCTCGGCAGCGATTACCAGGTCGACCATGACGCGGATGGCAACCCTCGCGGGTCAACCTCTACGCACGTCGGGGCATACAACTAGTAGCTAGCTAGTGCTTCGTCGCGATGTACAAGAACCGTCCCTCACTGCCGAGCCCATACCGCCCGACCTCCTCGTGGCTGAACGCCGCGAGATAGTCACGCCTGCGGACCTCGAATCCGGCAGCGCGCACCCGGTCAGAGAAGTCAGCGCCGTAGACGCGAACATGGTCTGTCGCACCGAACGCTTGCAGTCGCTTTCGCGGGTCGGTGATCGTCGGATCCTCAAACGTTGCTGGCTGGTCTTCGTGGACGGGATGCGGCAGGATCGCCTGTCCGCCTGGTCGCAGTACGCGGTGCATCTCGGCGAGAGCGGCCGCGTCGTCTTCGACGTGCTCAAGGACGTGGCTACAGATGACAAGGTCGAACGAGCCGGAGTCGAACGGCATCGCCGTGACGTCGCCGACGATTGCGCCCTCATAGGCGGGGCTCGCATCCATCGAGACGTAGCGATCGCCGACGAGCCTGGAGAGCCGTTCCCGCAGGCCGTCTTCCGGAGCAATGTGCAGCACGTCCAAGGTTCCGGTAGTGACTGCGGTGTCGTTTCGGAGGTAGAGCGCAAGCAGCCGGTGGCGCTGCAGGCCGAGGCAGTTCGGGCAGAGCGAGTCGACGCCGTGCCGCGGGATGAAGCCTCGGAATGTGTGGTCGCAGCAGGGGCATTCGACCGTGACGCCCCGGTAGAGCACGGGCAGTGTTGCTTTGGCGACTCGGCGCACGCTGGGGCTGTAGGTGAAGAGCAGCGCTGGCAGACGCGAGTCTGTCTTCGCGAAGACCGGCACGGCGTTGATCCTTTCGGTCTTCGTGGGCCGCTGTCAACCCGCCATGAGGATAGGAGACGGGCATGGCTGTAGCGGTCGAAGGCGGCGCCCGGAAGGACATCGCCACGGCAGGATCGGTCTCGTCGCTCTCTGGCGCATCGAAGACGTACACGAACGGCGTCGTCTATCTGGTCTGGGTGACGAGTTGGATCAGCAGCGGCGCGCCGGCTGCCCCGTCGAGCGTGACGGTCGGGACGATGACGTTCGCGAAGGTCACTAGCTCCGATCATGTCTTCGAGATCGCTAATGCAGCCTCCGACTGTCGGCAGACGCTCTGGGCCGCCGTCGGTGACGGCAGCACAGGCGCGCTCACGGTCAGCTGGGGCGGCGTCACACAGAGCGCGGCGTTCTTCGAGGTCGCCGGGTTCACGGGCGCGAAGACAACGAACGGCGGCCTCGATGCCGTACGCCAGGTCGTGTCCGGGCAAAACAGCACGGCGAACGCCTCCGTGACGCTCGCCGCGCTCCAGGACGCCAACTCAATGGTGTGCGGCCACGTCGCTTTGCAGACAACGAGCGCATTGTCCGCAGGCTCAGGCTTCACAGCGTTTTCGCAGTTCGGTATTTCCGGGCTGACGAACGGCAAGGAGCATTCCGAGTACGAATCCAACGTCACAGCCGTGGCGTGGTCGAACTCCGCGCCCGCAGTGAACTGGGGCGCGATTGCATGGGAGGTCGCAGCCCCCACGGGCGCGAAGACGCAGACGCTCGCCGGGCAGGAGTCCGAAACCGCGGCGGAGCGTCGCGCGGTTGGGCACAAGGCGGCGGGTTCGGAGTCGCAGGCGGCGAAGGAAGGCCGCGCGGTCACGCACAAGTGGATGGTCGCGCAAGGACAGCAGGCGCGCGCAATACGAGGCCGGTTCTTGAGGGAACTGCTCGCGTTCATCGTCCGCGTCGCGAAGCCAGGCGCGATCCAGCATCTCGTCCAGGCGATCACCGCGACCGAAGGCCAGGCCGCGCAGCTTGTGCGCGCGACACGGATCCGTCGCCTCTGGACGGTCGCGGTCGCCCGGCCGGGCAGCCACCTGCTCACCTCGCTGCTCGCAACCGTCGGCGAGACCGGCAGCCTCCGACGCAACGCCCGCGCGTTCAAACGCTGGACGGTGACACTCGCCGCGAACATCGCGAAAAGCCGCAAAGCACAGATCCTCGCGTTCGCGGAAACCGCCGCCGCGACGCTCCGCCGCCGCACCGCAACAACGAAACGCGTCACCGTCGGCGACACCGCACGGCTCGTCCGGCACCCGGGCAAAACGTTCCTGCTGATCCTGAACGGGATCCCGCCGCTGATGGCCGGCGGCGTCCAGGTCGGCGCCCGCTTCAGCCGCCGTGTGACGCACCGGGCGGCGACGGTGCAGCAGGCGCTGCTCGCCGGCTACGCGACGGTCAAGACGTCGTTCGCGCAGCACTTCACGCAGGCGGTGCAGGCGACCGAGGTGACCGTGAAGCGGTTCGCGCGCAGCGCCCGCGTGTCGCGGAGGTTCACGATCGCCGAGAGCCCGCGGGCAAGACGCGCCGCGCAGCTCGCGCGCTCGGTGGTGCAGGGCAGCCGTGCCGTCGCGGCGCGCGCGGCGCGCGTCCCGGTCACGGTTGCAGTCTCGACAGCCTCGACGGTCGCCCGGCGCGTGCAGGCGATCCGGGCGGTCGCGCTCGGCGTCGGCCCCATGATCACGAAGACGATCCGCGTCCCGTTGCGGGCCTCGGTGAGCCGCGCGGTGACGTTCACGAAGTTCATCCCGCACCGGATCGCCACCACGGTCGGCGACACCACCACCCTCCGCCGGTTCTCGCCGCGGACACTTGCCGCCACGGTGTTTGCGCCGGCGACGCTGCGGCGGCGGACGGCGAAGGCGGTGCGGTGGGTTGAGACAGTCCGGCCGCAGGCGACCCTGCAGAACACGAAGCTGATCGTGCTCGCCGCGGTCGAAGGGCTCGGCACAGTGTTCGCGCGCGCGTCCCGGCACAGAAGCCCCGCCACCGAGGTCGCCCAGCCGACGCTCAGCCGTGGCGTACGGATCTCGCGGCGCGTCGCGCAGGCGACGGCGGGCGGCTACCGGCGCGCAGGCGGGGCGGTCATCTCAGTCGCCGTCTCCGCGCAGGCACTGCTGCGGCGCGCGAGCGCCCATGCGGAAGCCGCCCAGCTCGCCGAGACCGCCACCGCCGGCAAGCAGGTCGGCGGGGTCACACTCGCTGGCCGCATCGCGCAGACTGCTGTGTATCGGCGCGGGTTCAGGGTCGCGATCCGGGCGCTCGAGCGGCCGGTCTCGGCGCTTCTGACGCTGCTGCAGCGCGTGTTCCGGCAGATCACCGTCATCCCTGGCACCCCGTACCTCGACTGGCAAGCCGGCGCCGCGTCCACTGACTGGGCGGTCTCCGCCGCAACCGGCAACTGGCAGACCGGAACTCCGTACCTGAGCTGAGGCGACCGCCGTGCAGATGTCCATGCTCGACACCCGGTACCTCAACGTGCCGGTCACGGTGTCGAAGAATCCGACCAACGACGTCGTCCAATTCGCGTTCAAGATCGGCCCGTCGCGGCCGTCGAACTCTGACTGGCAGACAGGTGCGTGGCAGACGCCCGAATCGCCGTATGTCGCGCAGCTGCTGATCGGCCCGGAGAACGGCGGCTACGTGCTCGCGCCCGGCATCTACGCGATCTGGCTGAAGATAATCGACAATCCCGAGATCCCCGTGCTGACGGTCGGGTCGCTGACGATCTTCTGATGAGCGTCACGCTCACAGTCGCGGTACCGACGCTCGGCCGCTCAAGCCTGGCACGGACGCTTGCGCCGATCGCGCGCGCGGTCGGCCCCGACGACGCAGTGCTCGTGATGGCCGACGGCGGCGGCGACGTCGCCGCGGCCCGGTTCATCTACCGGGAGGTCGCGACGCGGAACTGGCGGTTTGAGGTGCTCCCGTCGAGTCCGTGGGGGCAGGCGCACCGCAACTGGGCGCTCCAGCAGGCGGAGACGACGCACGTGTGGTCGCTCAACGATGACGACACACCGACGTCGGCCGCGGTCGCCGCGATCCGCGCGCACGCCCACCCACGGCGGGCGACGATCTTCAAGGCGCGGTTCCCCGACGGCACGAGCTTCTGGGGGCAGCCCGCCGAGTATCGCGAGCCGGTGATTTGGCGTGACCCGTCTGTCCGGCTCGGCAACGTCGACGCCGCGATGATCGTCGCGCCGGCGGGTTGCGCGTCGCGGTGGGGTGAGCGGTACGAGGGCGACTTCGACTTCGCGGCCGCGCTCGTCGACGAGTTCGGCGCGCCGGTGTGGCGCGACGAAACGGTCGTTCTCAAAGGCTGATGCACGTCGTCGTCGGCTACACGAACCTCCGCCCGGAGGTTCAAGAGGCGCTGGACCGCCACGCCGCCGCCGTCGAGGTCGTCTACCAGGACTGCGCCCACTCGAACGAGACCTACCACGATCTCCTCGACGAGCACTGGCAGGCCGGCACCGACTTCGCCGTTGTCGAGCACGACATCGTCATCGACGAGCGCGTCGTCCCCACGTTTGAGCGCTGCCCGGAGCCGTGGTGCGGCTTCGGCTACGAGCTTGCCGTCGGCTACCGCGTCGCGCTCGGGTGCACCCGCTTCCGCGCCGCGCTCATGGACGCGGTGCCCGATCTGTTCGAGCTCACACAGACCGAGACGCAATCCGGTGTGCCGCGGAAGGCGTGGTACCGGCTCGACGCCCGCGTCGACCAGATCTTGCGCGAGCACGGCTACACGCCGCACCTGCACATGCCGCCCGTGAAGCACTTGAACGCGGTGCAGCGGCTCGCCGAACCCGTTCCCGTGTATGCCGCCGGAGAGGACCGCTGATGCACGACGTCGACCTGACTCCCGACCTCTACTTCGCCGCGGAGATCGTCAAGGCCGAGACGCAGCCCGACGGGTCGGTGCTCGTCTACGGCTGCCCCGCGAACCCCGAGACGCTCGACAACGACGACCAGATCGCCGACGCCGGCTGGCTGAAGGAGGCGCTGCCCGCGTGGTTCCACTCGTACGGGAACCTGCGCGAGATGCACCAGCCGTCCGCGGTCGGGACGGCGAAGAAACTCACCTGGGCCGACGACAAGCCGGAGATCGTCGCGAAGGTCGTCGACCCGATCGCCGCGAAGAAGGTGCGCGAGGGCGTCTACAAGGCCTTCTCGATCGGCGTCCAAAAGCCCGAACTCGCCTACGACCGCAACGCCGCGGGCGGCCGGATCGTCGGCGGGAAGATCGTCGAGACCTCGCTGGTCGACCGGCCGTCGATCCCGGGTTCCGACATCGCGTCGTTCAAGGCCGCGGTGCAGTCGGGCTTCATGCTCTGCAAGGCCGTCGGTGTGAACGAGTGGCTCGACACGCAGATGGGCGTCGTGCTCGAAGACACCGCGAAGGCCTCGGAGGCGGACGTCGAGAAGCGCGACTTCGATCGCAACGTCGGCGGTGGCGTCGACCGCGATCAACTCCCGGCCGAGGACTTCGCCGGTCGGAACCGCAGTTTCCCGATCGACAAGCCGGGCGACGTCTCAGACGCCGCGTCGAGCATCGGTCGGGCGGGCGAGGACAACTACTCGCCCGAGCAGTTGAAGGAAAACATCATCCGGATCGCCCGACGCAAGGGACCGGCCTACGTCGCCGAGTTGCCCGAGTCGTGGAAGGGCGACGGCGACAAGGCCGCCAGCGTCGACGACGGGAAGTCCGTCGAGGCGCCGATCGACAGCGCGAAGGAGGCATCACCCACGATGAACGACGAGAAGACCGTCGACGCCGAGAAGGGCGTGGACAGCGACTTCGCCGGCGGCGAGAAGGCGGCTGAGGCGGAGACGTCGAAGGGCGACGATCGCGAAGACACCGACCTCGGCGAGACCGCGAAGACCGACGAGGCCGACGAGGCCGACAAGAGCGACGAGGCGGAGAAGCTCGCCGAGCTCGCGAAGGACGCGTCGGCGTACTGCCCGAAGTGCGCGTCGCTGCAGAAGGTCGCGGACGGCCGGCTCGAAAAGATCGGTGCCGTCGACGTGCTGCTCGGAAAGTGCGACGCCGGCCACGAGCTGCGCAAGGTGCTGCAGACGCCGTTGACCAAGAGCGACGACGCGGAGAAGAGCGGCGACGCCGAGAAGGCCGACGACGCGGAGAAGAGCGACGAGATCGCCAAGGACAGCACGATGAACGACTCCGATCTCGGCGCCGACGCCGACGGTGACGATGACGGCGACAAGTCCGCCGGCAGCGACGCGGAGAAGGCGCTCGCCGCGGCGGTCGAGAAGGTCGACGACGAAGCGGTCAAGGCCGCGGTCGCCGAACTGCTCAAGGACGCCGGCATCGACCTTGGCAAGGTAGGCCGCAAGATGAAGCAGCAGCGGCTCGATCGGCTCACCGCCGCGATCGGCGAGCTGTCGGAGCTCGCGAAGGAGCTCACCGCCGACCCGGCCGGCGAGAAGGCCGCGAACGTTGGCGGCCCGACGCAGACCGACGGCGGCTCGAACCTCGCCGCGACGCGGTTCGTGTCGTGCCTGCGCACGGTGAACGAGCTCGCGCGGCTGCTCGCACCCGGCGACGGCGACTTCGGTCTCTCGACCGACGGCGCCGACACCCAGCTCGACGACACCGTCGCCGCGCCGATCCGGATCAAGGACCGGATCAACACGAACAGTGACGGCAAGGCCGTCACCCCTGATCTGACGAAGGCGGAGATCATCGACGAGGCAACCAAGCTCGTCGCGCCCGAGCTCGCGAAGTCGGTCGCTCAGGAGATCGGCAGGGCGTTCAGCCCGCTGGTGGAGCGGCTCGAGAAGGTCGAGCACACGCTAGTGCCGGCGCGGCCGCCCGTCCTGATCGAGGCTGACCGCCGACACGTCTTGAACGCCGACGCGACGAAGGCGGCCGAGCAGGAGGAGGCGCTGAAGGCCGACCTCGAGAAGTCGCTCGGCGGGCTCAGCGACCAGCAGCGCGAGCAGGTGCTCGCGTTCGCGCTGTCGCAGTCGCGCCGCGGCCGCTAGCACCGCGCTTCGTCTCTCACACCACCCAAACCAAAGGCCGCCCGCCGGGCGGTCTTTCCATGAACGGAGTGATGACACAGTGAATGCAGTTCCGCAGGAGCTGCGCGAGACCGTCGAGATGCTCAAGGGCGTCTACGCGGACCCGTCGTCCAAGCAGAGCATGGACGTCGCGGACATCGCGAAGACGTTCGGGCTCTCGTCGGGCTTCCAGCCCTACAACCTCGCACCGTACGCGGTCATCTTGCAGCCCGTCTTCAGCCCGATCCGGAACCGGCTCGCGCGGCTGAAGGGGCAGGGCAAGATGGCCGAGTTCAAGGCTGTCACCTCGGTCGACACCTCCGGTGCGACCGGTGTCGCGGCCGAGGGCAGCGTCGCGTCCACGATCGCGACGCAGTTCGCCGACGTGCAGATCAGCTTCGCGTCGTACGGGCTCGCGTCTGACCCGGTCACCTATGAGCAGTTGTGGGCGGGCCAGGGCAAGGCCGGCGACTTCGACATCGACAGCCGCGCGCTGTCGGTCGCGAACCTGCTCAAGGCGCTGATGAACGCCGAGGAGAAGCTGATCATGTTCGGCCTCGGCCCGGCGTCGCAGATCACCACGAGCGGCGGGGACAGCTGGACGTTCGGCGGTCTCGTCGGCACCCCGAGCTCGCCGACGCTCACCGCAGGCACCTCGGGCACGATGACCGGCACCGTCTACGTCAAGCAGACGGTCGTCACCGGCATGGGCGAGAGCCTGCCGTCGACGGCGGCGTCGAACGCGTTCGGCACCGCATCGAACGGGTCGCTGGCGATCACGCCGGTCGCGCCGTCGAACAAGCCGGTGCTGGGGTACAACATCTACCTCTCCACCGACAACGTCACGTACCACAAGTACACGCCGGCAACCGCACAGGCGAACGGGTACTCGACCAACGGCGCGCCGATCACCGTCACCGCGGTGCCCGGCTCGGGTGCGGCGCCTCCGACGGTCGACACGTCCGGCTCGTCGAACGCGTTCAACGGCATCTGGTCGTACATGTTCGCGGGTGGCTCCGGCGCGACGCTGTCGGCGCAGAACGCGCAGCTCACCTCGCTGACGCCGCTCGACAGCCTCTTCGAGAGCATCTGGAACGCGGCGTTCGGCGACCCGGACGACATCTGGTGCAACAGCCACGAGATCCGGACGCTCACGAACCTCACCGTCGGCTCCGGCAACCCGTACTACCTGCAGTACGCGCCGGCGCAGCAGAGCGACGTGATCGGCCGGTACCGCATCTCGCGGTACACGAACCAGGTCACGGGCAAGGTGCTGCCGATCTCGGTGCATGCGTGGCTGCCGCAGGGCTCGATCCTCACCACCTCGACGCAGCTGCCGGCGTGGTATGTCGGCAACAACGTGCCGTCGGTGTGGGCGATGGAGCTCACGCAGGACTACGTCGAGATCGACTACGAGCCCACCCGGACGGCGCCGACGTGGCAGTCCGAGATCCGCTGCTTCGGCGGTCTCAAGTGCCACGTCCCGTCGGTGAACGGGCTGCTCTACGCGATCACGCCGTAGCCGCAGGCCTGAAGGATCCTCGGCGAACACGAAAACTCGTTTCGCTGGGGTATGTGGGGTCCGGCTCGCTTGGCGGCAGGGCCGGACCCCACTCGAACTCGCGCCGCCATCCACACATTCGAGAGAGAGGCGACAGGTGGCTCGCACCCAGTTGATCGGCGTCGATGACGGCTGCAAGGGGCTCGAGACGCCTGACGGCCGCGTGTTCCCGGTCAACGGGAACGTGGCCGAGCTGCCGGCCGGCGAGGCCAGGAACTTCCTCGACTCCGGGGCGCCGAACCTGCATAGGCATAGGCGGGTCCGGCACGGCTGGTCGCCGTCGATCGAGCGCGGCTACGAGTTCGCGTTCGGGAAGGGAGCAAACGACTGATGTTTCTCAAGAGTCCAGATCCCACCGCATACGCGGTGACGATGGGTGGCCGCGTCTACCCGGTCCGCGACGGCGTGTTCCTCGTCGATCGAGAGGTCGCGCCGGAGCTGACGGCGTCGTTCGAGCCGGCGGACAACGTGCGCGAGGATCTCGCGCAGGAGCTCGTCGAGCTCGGGTCGAGCGAGGCGGAGCGGGTCCGCGAGACGTCGGCGCGAGCGGAGGTCGACGGCGCGCCGGGCGCGACCGTCGATCTGTCGCCGCTGCACGAGAGGATCGAGGCGGCGCACGACCGAATCGGCGAGCTCGAGCACCGGCTCGCAGAGCATCTCGCCACGCACACCGACGAGCCGAAGGACGCCGTCGCCGACACGGCGGCCAGCGACGAGCCCGGCGAGCAGCCTGCCGGCAAGAGCAAGGCCGCGAAGAAGTAGCCGCGGCTGCAGGTTCCGTCCGCAGAGGGACGGATGGCAGGGAGCGCCCGGCCGACCCCTACGGGCGCTCCCCAAAAACCGAGATGACGCACTGGTTCATGTCGCTGTCGATCGCGCGGCGCACCGCGCTCGTGTACGGGCTCGTGCTCGCCGGCTGGCTGTTCGGGCTCGAGCTGCCGGCCCGGTTCGGGCTGCTGCCGATCCTGACGTTGACCGGGGACGTGCGCGCCGCGATCCAGTGGTGGCACGTGCTCGGGTTCGAGCTCGCGGTCTTCTTCGTCGTGCTGTACGGCCACTTCGACGCGGGCTGGCGGGTGCGCTGGCTGATCTTGAGCGCGGCAGTGGTTGTGGCGTCGGCCGGCATCCACGCGTTCACGGTCACGCGGCCGTGAAGGGGAAGCGTCTGCCGGACGGTGAGGAGCCGAAGAACGCGGGCGAGTACGCGTGGATTCCGTACTCGACGTGGCGGTTCAGGCCGTCGTTTCTGCGCGGTGAGGGCGAGTGGCATCTCGTCGCGCCGGATGGCCGGATCGGTGCGATCCGCAACGGGTCGCATACGTGGGTTGAGGATCCCGACGGGGCGGTGACGTTCTCGCCGTCGCTGGTGATGCCGTCGGGCTGGCACGGCTTCCTCGAGCACGGCGTCTGGCGGGAGTGCTGAGCGAATGCGTATCTCGACGATCAGCGAGCGCCCACTCGCGCGTGTAGCTGTGCTTGAGCCCGGCGATCTGCAGTTTGGCTACGACGCGAAGCCGCCGCAGTGGAAGTCGCAGCCGGTGCTCAAGTCGAGCTACCCGACCGGCGACGAGGTCGACCCGTGGGGGCCGGCGTACACACACGACGAAAGGCTCGTCTCCGAGCTGCTGCGCGAGTGCGTCAACGCCGCGCCGCTCGGCAGCGCGCCGGTCACCGTCTACGTCGGGCTCTGGGAGGGTCTCGCCCGCACGAACGGTTGGAGCACCTACGACCACCCCTACTACCGCGACGGCGACGACATCTCCTGGTGGCACGGGCCCGGGCTGAAGCCGTGGGAGGGTGTGATCGCGCTCTCCGGCAAACGGATTGAGATCCACCCGGCGGTCACGCGGTACGTCGTCGCGCACGAGTACGGGCACGTCGTCGATGTCGCGCTCGCCCAGCTCCGCTACCCCGGCGACGGCAACGCGTTCCACAAGCTGCACGAGGACTACCGCCGGCTGCGGCGCCTGCCCGACGGGCCGGGCCACTACGGCAACGGCACCCACCATCTCGCGGTCGGTGAGGTACTCACGAACGACTTCCGCACCGTGGTGCTCGGCCGCGAGTGCGACTTCTGGGCGCACCCGGTCACGCCCGGCTGGAAGCTGAAGGGCGTCCGGCGCTGGTGGGAGCGGGCGTGCGCCGATCTGCACGCGCTGTCCGAAATCGGAAGCGTCGAGCGAAGTAAGAGATGACGAAGCTCGCCGAGGGGCAGCGGCCGGTCACCGGCGTCGGCCAGCCCGCCTACAAGAAGCTGCACCTGTTCGCCGAACTCGTCGAGCAGGCCTTCCCGGGCTGCGAGGTCTACCTCACCGGCACCGCCGCCGTCTCGAAGGAGTGGCGCGACGTCGACGTCCGCTGCGTGCTCCCGGGCCCGCTGTACCGCCGCTACGCCGGCGACCAGATCACCACGGAACGGATCGCGCGCGCCGCCGACGCGCCGCAGCACCGCCGCTCCGCAGCGCTGCACGACGAGAACCTCTCGAACGTCGCGCCGCTCGGCCGCCGCCGCGGCGCGCTCGAGCTCGCCTTCTCCGCGCTCGCGCACGAGATGACCGGACTCCCCGTCGATTTCCAGTTGATGTCGCGCGGCTACGAGCGCTGGTGCGGCTACCACGACCACTACGCCGAGCGGATCGGCCGGAGGGTCGTCTGATGCTCCCCTACGTCGACGCAGCCACCTTCGTCCAGGCCCCGACCGGGATCGACACGGCGCAGCTCGTCCCCGGCGGCCAGGACCCGCAGCAGTCGGCTGAGCTGCAGAACCTGCTCGAGCGCGCAACCTCCTGGGTCGACACGTTCGGCTGCTACCAGCGTCTCGCCGCGACCACCGACAGCGAGGTCAAGCGGCTCCGGCCGAACAAGCAGGGCCAGATCGAGATCTTCACCAAGAACTTCCCCGTGATCGCGGTCGTCTCGGCGCAGTGGAACGACTTCTCCGGCTTCGCGACGTCGGCATGGACGGCGATCGACGTCACGAAGGTGCAGCCGCTCGAGCGGTCGCTGCTGATCTACGACCGCGACTACAGCTGGTGGCGAGGCCTGCGCGCGTTCCCGCTCGTCGTCGAGTACCAGTACCAGAACGGGTTCGCGCACACGACGCTCACCAGCGAGGCCACCGCGGAGTCGTCGACGCTCACGGTCGCGTCGACGATCGGGATCGGCCCCACCACCGGCGGCCCCGGCAACTGGAACCTTGCGAGCGAACTGTTGATCCTCGACGGCGCCAACCGCGAGATCGTGGAGGTCGCCTCGATCAGCGGGCAGACGCTGACGCTCGCGTCGCCGCTCAGCTTCGACCATCAGCCCGGCGCGCTCGTGACCGCGGTCCCGCCGACCGTGCAGGAAGCGACGATCCTCGCGGCGACGTGGATGGTGAAGAACCCGCGCGGCGACGCGTCGTTCGTGATGTCGGGCGGCGAGATCGAGAAGCAGAAGACCGGCCCGACCGTCGAGGACGACCTGCTCGACAAGGCGTACAAGATGCTGACCCCGTATCGGCGGACACTGTGATCCGGCTGCGGCTCGTCGTCCGGGACGTCTCCGGTGCGCAGAAGCTGCGCGCCGTCGCTGCCCGTCTGCCCGGCCAGGTCGAAGACCTCGCCAGCGACGCGGCCAAGGTGACCGAGGCCGCGCTGCAGGAAGCCGCCCCGATCGGCAAACCCGGCACGAACTATCAGCCCGGCGCGCTGCGCCAATCGATCCAGTTCGACCTCGCCGGCACCACCGCGGAATTCTCCGCCTCACAGGTCGCCCAGTACGTGATCGGCGGCACCCCAGCCCACGAGATCGACCCCCGCGACAAGAAGGCGCTCGCCTTCTACTGGGAGGCGTTCGGCGACGACTTCGTGTTCGCACGCGTCCACCATCCGGGCACCAAACCGAACGACTTCCGTTCGCCCGCGCTCGAGCGTGCCGCCAACGAATCCGAGGCGCTGCTCGACGACCTCGCCGACACGATCGCCGACGGTTTCCGGTGAGCCGGATCAGCGTCCGCAACGGCGTCGCCGAACTGCTCGCGAGCCTCGTCGACGACAGCGGCGGCCCAATGTTCCGGGCCGTGTACTCGGTGATGCCGACCCGGATCGATAAGACGCTCACACCGGCCGCGTTCGTGATGCTGCCCAAACACAACCGGCGCCGCTACGGGCCCAACCAGAAGCACGCCGACTACATCGGGCAGGCCAGGGTGATGTACGCAGCACCGTCGGTCGGCTGGGAGTCTCCGGCCGCCGGCCAGACGCTCTGGGAGACCCCGGCCGGTGAGCCGCAGGCCGCCTTCGACGAGTGGCTGGACACGTTCGCCCGGGCGCTCGAGCAGAACAAGCACTTCCCGCAGAACCAACCCGAGGCCGGGGTGCAGACGATCCAGATCGGCGAGGGCGGCGACGGGATCGACATCGTCACCAGCGAGCCCGAGCTCGAAGCGAACCTGCTCGTGCTGTCGGCGCTCGTGAGCTTCCCGATCGCCGAGCAGATCCTCGGCGTCTGACCCGCGAAGGAGCGACTCCTGTGAAGCAGATCCGTAACACCAATCCGGTGCGGCATCTCGTCCCTGAGATCGGCATCGAGGCCGACCCGGGCGAGACTTGCCGCGTTCCCGCCGGCGCGCCGATCCCCGAAGGGTGGGAGCTCGTCGAGGCGGAGAAGAAGACGACCCGCAAGCCGCCGGCCGCCACGGCTGACGCGAAGGAGGAGACCGACTGATGGCCGGCTTGAAGCTCAGTTCCACCAGGTTCCTCGGCATCGCCAAGGAGTCGACGTACGGCACGCCCGTCACGACCGGCATCCGCTGGCTGCCGATGAAGAACCCCGACACCGAAGGGGAGATCAAGTACCAGCTCGACCAGGGGATGCGCGGCGTCGCCGCGAAGACGTTCGGCGCCTACGCCGGCGTGCAGGACGGCAAGTTCTCCTACGACCTCGACTGGTACGTCACCGACACGCCGCAGCTGCTCGCCTGCATCCTCGGGCCCGACGCGGTCACCGGCACCTCGGCGCCGTACACGCACACGTTCAAGCTCGCCACCGGGGAGCCGGCGTCGCTGACGCTTCAGGACTTCGACGGCCTCGAGCAGTGGCAGTACCCGGGCTCGTACCTTTCGCAGGCGTCGTTCAAGCTCGACAGCGAGGGTGGCCTGTCCTGCTCGGTGCAGGGCAACGGGTTCTTCCCGACCAGCGTTGCGACCTCGACGCCGACGTTCGCGGCCGAGCCGTACTTCCTCGGCTGGGAGACCGCGCTCACGATCGGCGGCAGCCCGAACGCCAGACTCGTGTCGATGCAGCTCGACCTGAAACGTGCGCTGACGATCCGCTGGTCGGCGAACAGCACCCAGCAGCCGCGCTTCGTGTTCGTCGGGCCGCTCGACGTCTCCGGAAAGGTCACCTTCGACATCGAAGACGACACCGAGCTCAACTACTTCGTCAACAACACGCAGCCGACGTTCCAGGCGCTACTCACCCAGCCGACGACGACGAACACCGTCAAGTTCCTGATGTCGAAGTGCGCGTTCACGCAGGCGAAGCGCACAACCTCGAAGGACTGGGTGCAGGTCGACGCGTCGATCGAGGGCATCTACAACGCCACCGACGCCGGCCCGATCCAGATCGCCGTCGGAAACGCACAGAGCACGGCCTACTAGCCGTAGAAGGAGCCGCCAGACATGGCCCACGAAAAGCTGGTCAGAATCGACCTCTCCGAGACGGAGATCCCGCAGCCGTGCGCGTTGCACGCGAAGCGGGGCTTCCAGTCCGATTGCGACGACTGCGAAGCGACCGACCCGGTGCCCGGGGTGATCCCGGAGCTCGTCGGCTTGTTCGTCGAGATCCAGAACCCGAACGTGCTCCCGTACGGCAAGACGAAGGAGCTGTTCGCGACGAAGGAAGGCCAGACGGTCGGCGACTACAAGGAGCAGGTCGTCGCGCCGCTGATCACCGCCTGGAACGTCACCGACGCGGAGACCGGCGACGAGCTGCCGCTCCCTTCACAGGATCCGCGGTCGCTCGACCGGGCGATCGACGTGGTCACACCGGTGTTCGACCGGATTGTGAAGCTGCGCCGCGAGCGGGCCGTCCCAAAAGAGAACGCGACCTCGTAAAGACCAAGCTCCAAGGCCGCGAGTCGGAGTTCCGTCCGCACCCGTGGCCGCAGAGCTGGCTCGACTTCTACATCTGCCGTGAGATGCACTGGACATACGAGGAGCTCGAGCGGCAGCCGGCCCACCGGATCGCGGAGCTGCTCGAGTACCTCGAGCTCGAAGGCGAGATAGATGGCAGCGGGTGACATCGTTCAGCGCGGGCTGAGCCTCGAGGTTCAGGCCGATGATCTCGCCTCCGGGACGCTCAACGCGGTCGCGGACGAGCTCGAGCAGTTACAGGCGCGCGCCGAGACGGCGTTCGGCGCGATCGCGATGTCCGGCGAGAACGCGGCGTCTTCGCTCGCCGACTCGGCGAACCTGTTCGCGCCGGAATGGGAGACCCAGCTTGAGGCGTTGCAGGAGTTCGCCGACGGCGTGTTCTCCGGGATGCAAGACCTGGCGGCGACCGTGGCCTCGGCGATGTCGGCGTCGGCGGGCACGATCAGCGAGTCGTGGCTATCCGCACTCGACGACCTGAAAGGCGGAGCGTCGACCGCCGAAGGCGCGCTTGAGGGGCTGCAAGGCGACATGGAGACGACCGCCTCGATCGCGGACTCGACGGCCGGTGACATCGCGGAGGCGTACTCCGGCGACGCGCTCGCTCTCGACGCTGGGGCGGGGTCGCTCGACGACCTGCAAACACAGATGGAGGCGACGGCCGGGACGGCCGCTTCGACCGCCGGCGAGATCTCGGGCGCCTACGACGGGGACGCGCTCGGCCTCGACGCTGGCGCCGGCAGCCTGAAGTCGCTGCAGTCGGAGATGAAGTCGACCTCGAAGACCGCGAGCTCGACGGCGGCCGACATCGGCAAGTCGTACTCGACGAACACGCTTGGCCTCGACGCGGGCGCGGTCGATCTGAAGGCGCTGCGCGGCGAAATGGACACCACAGTGGAGACCGCGAGGACCGACGCGAAAGCGATCTCGGACGCGTTCGCCGGTGCTGGCGTCGGTGCTGGGGCGACCGGTGCGGAGGAGGTTGCGGCGGGCGCCGCTGCCGGCGGGACACCAGGGATCGCGTTCGGCAAAGACGCGAAGGGCGGAGGCAAGGGGTTCAAGATCCCGGCGCCGTCGATCGGGTCGCTGATGACGGGCGGGATCACCGCGGCGATCGGGCTCGGCGCCGTCGACCTCGGGATCAACCAGCTCGAAGGGCTCGAGGCGTTGAAGGCGCAGACGGGCATGTCGTGGACGCAGACGCTGACGACCGCGGCGGCGGCGCGCGGGGTCGGGCTCGGCAGCGACCAGATCCAGCGGCTGATCCAGCGGCTCGACACGAACATCGGCAAGCTCACCCAGAAGGACGTGACCGGTGCGCACACCGTCGAGGGGCAGGCGGTGTCGATGGGACTCGGCCGACAGGCGATCAACCCGGCCACCCTGAGAGCCGTCGTCGGCTCGATCGGTAGCGGCGGCAATAGCGGGGCAGCGCTCGCGTTGAAGACGCTCGGCATCGGCCCCGACCAGCTGACGAACTTGTCGGCGCAGCAGCAACTCGCGGTGATCGCGTCGAAGCTCGACGGGATCAAGAACAACACGCTGCGCACCGCTGTCACGAACGAGCTGTTCGGCAAGGGCACCGACACCGCGAACCTGCTGGAGAAGTTCACGCTCGCGACGACCGAGGCGGAGAAGAACCTGCCGGCGGGGCTCGCGAAGGATCTGCAGATGACGCTCGGCTCCGGCGGCAAGAGCATGGTCGACCTGCAGGAGCAGATGTTCTACCTCGAAGTCGAAATGTCGGCGTCGCTGATGAAGATGGTGCCGCTGCTGTCGAAGCTGCTCGGCGAGGCGGCGAAGCACACGACGCTGCTGATGGACTTGGCGTTGGGCGGGGCGGCGGCGGGTGGCCTGAACAAGATCCTCGAGCACGGTCACGGCGGCAGTTCGATCAGCTCAATCATCGATGGGATCATCAAGTCCACCGCAGGCAAGGTCGTCGGCACGGTGGGAGGCGGCCTGGGCGCCGCGCGCGTCGCCGGGTACGGCGGCGACCTTGCCGGCTACGGCGCCGAACTGCTCTCGAAAGCGCTTGGCCCGATCGGGATCGGCGCGGCGATGCTCGCGAACCCGGACTCGATGGCGAACGACACGAGCAAGTTCGCGCTCATGTGGCAGCGCGTCGTCGCGCCGCACGTCGGCACAGGCAAGAAGTTCACGCAGAAGGACTCGGTGCAAGCGATCGAGACCGCCGCCAGAATCTTCGGGCTCAACCCGCAGGCGATGCTCTCCGACAGCTACGCGGAAGCGACGCTCAACCCGAACGCGCACAACAAGGGCTCGGGCGCAACCGGCAACTTCCAGTTCATCCCGTCGACGTGGGCGTCCGACACGAAGCGGATCCTCGGCCAGTCGCTGCCGATGAGCGCCGCGTCCAATCCGTGGATCTCGTCGTTCATCGCGGCGGCGGCGATGAAGCACAGCGGCATCGGGGGACAGAAGAACTCGCAGACGGCGCTCGCCGACATGCTGAAGAACTTCGAGAATCCCGGCGGCAGCTTCTCGAACCCGAAGACCGGTCTCGGCGGCGACTGGTCGCGAGGCGTGCCGTTCCTGCAGACCCTCGAAGGCGACCTCACCAAAGCCTCGACGGCGGCGAAGACGAAAGCGCCGCAGGTCAAGCAGCCGGTCGACCAGATGCTGCAGCAGCTGATCACCGACGCGAAGAAGCACACAGCCGAGTTCCCGCCCGCGATCGAGCTCGGCCTCACCCAGGCTGAGACCTATCTGAAAAAGCACAAGGGGCCGTTCACGACCGCTGGCCGGGAACTAATGAAAGGGCTCGAGCAGGGCCTCGAGAACGAGATCCCTGTGCTCGAGGGGGAGGCGAAGAAGATCGCCGACCAGCTCGAGGCGACTCTGAAGGCGGCGTTGAAGGTGAAGTCGCCGTCGGAGATGACCGCGGAGATCGGCGACAACCTGATGGCCGGGCTGGGCGTCGGGATGCAGAGGTCGACCAGCGCCGCCGCCGAGGTGGCCGCGCGGAGCGCGCTCAGCGTCGCCGGCGCGCTCGGGACCGCCACGCCCGGTGGACCTGCAGGCGGCGGCGAGCAGACGATCATCATCCAGCTCGATAGCGCCGAGGTCGGTCGCGTCCTCAACCGGCAGCTGCACGGCACCGTGAAGTTGCTCGCGAAGATCAACTAACGCCCTATCCCGCTAGGAGCGGGAGACCAGGCGCATGAGCGTCCCCGGCGGCTTTCAGATCACGATCGGCGGCGGCGACTACACCTCGTACGTCGACGTCACCACGATCGAGCTCGAGCAGAACCTCGCGATCATGCTCGACAAGTGCACCTTCATCGTCGCGATCCCTGACCAGCAGATCTACCGGCCCAAGGCAGGCCAAGAGGTGATCGTTACCTCGCAGCTCGGCCGCGAGTTCGGCGGCATCATCGTCACCCCCGAAGAAGACCAGGCCGGGTCGCCGACCCAGTTCGACTACAAGGTCACAACCCGCGACTACAGCTTCCTGCTCGACCGGCACGTCGCGTTCAAGGAATACGCCGCCGACACGTACAGGTACGACCAGATCGTCGTCGATCTCGTCTCCACCTACGGCAAGCAAGACGGCTTCACGACCAACAACGTGCAGACGTCGTTCCAAGCGCCGTTCACGAGGTTCGACTATCAGCCGGTCGCGCAGTCGATCAACCTGATCGCCCAGCAGATCGCCTGGGGCTTCTACATCGACTACTACCGCGACGTTCACTTCTTCGACCGGGAGTCGTTCGCGTCGCCGCTGCCCGGCAACACGCTGCACGCCGACACTGACACCAGCATCATCGACGGCACATATGGGCCGCTCGGCGTTTACGGCGACCTGACGATCACCGAGGACATCTCGCAGCTGCGCGACCGTGTGTTCCTGCGCGGCCACAAGGTCACGGCCACGTACAACCGGACCGAAACGTTCACCGGCGACGGGACGACGACGTCGTTCGGGCTCACCTATGAGCCGTCGCACAACCTCGCCCAGAACTCGACGCTGACCGTCGGCGGCAGCCCGTACGCAATCGGGGCCGATCTCCGCGACGGCACGCCAGCGTCGACGACGCAGGACTTCACCGGCTACGTGAACTTCACCGGGCAGACGCTGCGCTTCAACGTCGCGCCCGCAAACGGTGCGACGATCGTGTTCACGTACAAACCGATGCTGCCGCTGGTCGTGATGGTCGAGGATCCGGCTAAGCAGAAGGCGATGGCTGCAAGGATCGGGAACGGCAACGACGGTGTCTTCGAGTACGCGATCAGCGACCCGACTCTCTCAGCTGACGACTCGCAGCCGGCGGTCGCGCGCGGCCAGGAGCAGATCGTCAAGTACGGGAGCCCGCACTTTTCCGGCCAATTCACGAGCTATCTGCACGGCTGGAAGGCGGGCCAGTCGTTCACGTTGCGGTCGGCTCGGAGGATGAACGGCGAACTCGACGGGATGACGTTCTTCGTCACCAAGGTGACCAAGAAAGTGATCTCGCACCCGGTGAACACACAGCCGCTGTTTCAATCGACCGTCTACTTCAGCGACAGTGTGTACGTTTTCTAGGAGGGGCTCGCTGTGGCGCAGGAGGACATCGTCCCGCAGCTGCTCGCCGAGATCTTCAATCGTGCGATCCCGGACCCGCTCGACGACAACAGCCCCTTGAACTCGTTCTCGGCGCCGGTCGACGGCGTGTCGCTCAGCGACACGGTGACCACAACGACCGCGACCGGGCCGTTCAAGTACGGCGTCGCGAAGTACGCCCGCTCCACCTACAAGCAGTGACCTCGCTCGAATCCGCTCTTGGCCTGCACGGACGGGCCCGCGTCAGCGTGCGCGAAGAAGACTCGGGGCTGCTCGTCTGCGAGCAGGTCTTCGACAACCTCGAGACCCAGTACGCGCTGAACAGCGTTGCGAGTTGGCTGGCTGGCGGAGCCGGCGTCGTCGCCCCGGCGGCTCCCGCCTACCTGGCGTTCGGGATCGGCCCGATTAACCTGCTTACCGCCAACCAGGCCGACCTTGAGTCGTCCGTTGCGGGCTGGCAGGCCGCGTCGAACTGCACCGTCGCGCAATCGTCGACGGTCTCCTGGGACGGCGTCTATAGCCTCGCGATCACCGCGAGCTCGGCGGCGTCGATGACGGCGACCACCTCGCCCGGTCTCGCCGGCGTGCCGGTCACGGCCGGCACCCAGTATTCGGCAAGCGCCCACGTGCGCGCCGGCGCGACCGCGCGCAGCGCCGGCGTGAACATCGCCTGGTACGACGCCTCCGGGAACCTGCTCTCGACTTCGCCCGGCACGACCACCACGGACTCGTCGTCGGCTTGGACCCGTGTTGGTGTCATCGCGACAGCGCCGACGAACGCGGCGTTCGCCGCCGTCCAAGTCGCCGTGACCTCGCCCGCCAACGGCGAAATCCACTACGCCGACGGGATCCAGTTCGCCTACGCCCCCGACGGGCCGATGCCCTGGCAGGCAGGCGGACAGACGCTTACCCCCTCGGTGAACGACAGCGCGCTCTCGCAGGAGCGCTATCTCACCCGAGCGCAGGCCGACACCGGGTACACCCAGACGAGCCTCGCCGTGCTGCTGCACACCTATCAGACGACCGATCCGTCAGGGTCGTTCAGCGAGGCCGGGTTGTGGGACAGCGCGACGAAGACGGCGACGCTCGCCGCGCAGGCAAACCCGGGCGCTACGACGCTGACGCTCGCGGCGAGCGCGCCAGCAGTGTCCGCGGGGACGCAGCTCTTCTTCCCCGCCGTCGGCGAGTACGCGACCGTGGCGACCGCCGCGGCCGCTGGCGCGACAACTTGGACGCTCACAGACCAGCTGCTGCTCACTCACGCGAACGGGGCGACAGTCAGCGTGATGTCGGGGAACCTGTGGGCGCACGTCGCGCTCACCGGCGTCTCGAAAACCGGCACCCAGCTCCTTAGTTTGCAGTGGGAGATCGCGGTCGTCGGTTCCTGAGCGATGGGCCTCTACAAGTCGACAGACCAGAGCGGGCAGCCGCTCAACACGATCTACGCCGAGGACGTCGGCCAGTTCGTCGACCTGCTCGGCGGCCAGCGCGACGGTGGCGCGCTCTCGCTGCTCGGTCCGCTCGGCGCGCCGGCGGCGCCGACGATCACCAAGCAGTCCGGATCGATCACCGGGACCGGCTACCAGTGGGGGATCTACTGGATCACCGGTGTGATGGACGGCACCGGCGGTGCGCATGTCACCGGCCGCACGCTCGCCGGCACGCTGTCGGCGGCGACGTCGCTGAGCGCGCAGGAGGCGACGGTCGCGCTCGGCGGGATCACACCGCCGACCGGGGCGATCGGCTGGGGCGTCGTCCGCAACAAGAGCGGCGGCTCCTCGTGGTTCGAGGTGCCGGGGTCGGAGCAGTTCCTGTCGATCGCGGGGACGATGCCGTCGAGTTTCGTCGACAACGTCGCGGACGCGTCGCTTGTCACCGCGACCCCCGCGGCGAACACGACCGGGACCACGCTCTCCGGCGCGATCGGCTGCGCCTACTCGACAACGCTCCCGGGCCTCAACGCGAAGTTCCCGTCGGGCACGCCGCCGGAAGGCGCGCTCGGCATGATCGCCACCCCGACCGGCAACCCGATCCCGCTCATCTACGACGCGAACGCCGGCCACTGGTACTCGCCGCCGCTGATGACGACCGGGTTCTCGTTCAGCAACGGCAACACCGGCGCCGCCGTGGGCGTGGACAGCGAGGGCGCCGGAATGCTCGACTACCGGCCCTGCCGTGACGGCGGCCTCGGCCTTCAGGTCAAAGGGCTCGCCTACCAGGTCGGCAACTCGACCGGGAACACGACGACCATTCAGCTCGCCGGCTACTTCTTCAACGGCACCACCGTCGGGACCGCCACCTATCTCGTCCACACGACCGCCGCGACGGCCGTCAACTTCAACGACGACTGGACGACGATCGTCAACCCCGGCAGCGCGAACACCTACGACGCAGTCATCTTCGCCGCCCAGATCACCGGCACGAACGCAACCGCCGGCCTGACCGCGTACGAGGCGAGATATATCGGATGAGTTGGCTGTTCGTTGCGATGACCCGCAACCAGGGCGACACGGTGGCGGGCGACCCGCCGACGCTCGTCGTCCAAGTCGACGCCGCGGACCAGGCGAGCGCGTTCGCCGCCGCCGAGCAGGCGCAGCCGAACTACACCGCGACAGCGATCGTCGACAGCGGCGAGCCGCCGGCGCCCGGCGATGACAGCGCCTACGAGACGGCGGCCCAGACGGCGGCGACGGCGAAGCTCGAGGCGACGAATCAGGCGAACCTGCTGCACGAACGGAACCGGTGGCTCGCGCAGACCGACCCGTACATGCTCGCCCCGGCGAACTTCCCGTCCGACATGCCCGCCGACGTGCAAGCGGCGATCACCGCGAACCTCGCCGCGATCCAGACGTGGCGGCAGCAGCTCCGCGACTGGCCATCAACCGTCACCGACTGGACGCAGCCGCCGCCGCTCCCGACGCCGCCGTCGATCACGTTGCCGAGCGGCCGGCAGCTGATCATCGTCACCTGAAAGGAACCCCAGATGCAGATCACACGCGGCCGCGACATTTCCAACCGCAACGGTGCAGCCGCCGGGCTCGCCGCGATCCACGACCCGAAGACCGGTTGGATCTACGCGAAAGGCACCGAGGGCCTCGGCTTCGTCGACCCGCTCTACCCGACCTTCTACGACGCCGGCCACTACGTGCGCAAACCCGTCGGCCCGTACGGGTTCCTGCATCCCGACCTCGACGGGGCCGCACAGGCCAGGTTCCTGCTCGAGCACACCAAGCCGAAGCCGGGCGACCTGAAACCGGTGATCGACAGCGAGACGCTCCACAACGGCGACTGGGAGCAGTGCGCGGCCACGACGCTCGCTGCGCTGCGCGAACTCGACGCGCACGGCACCGGCGGGATCGGCTATGCGAGCTCAAGCTTCATCCGGCAACTCGCCGCGCACGAGCCGGCGCTGAAGTCGTTTGGCTGGTGGTATGCCGACTACGCGACGGTGCTGTGGCGGATCCCGGGCGTGCGGGCGCTGCTCTGGCAGAACACCGACCGGCTCGGCGTCGGCAGGTTCGCGACCGACGGTGACGTGCTGCTCGCGCGCAGCCTCGCCGCGATCGAGATCCCCGCGCACGCGATCGTCCGCCACCCAGCACCAAAGCCCGCCCCCGCCCCCCAGCCGAAGCCGAAGCCGAAGCCGAAGCCGAAGGCGAAGCCGAAGGCGAAGAAGCCGGCCGTCGCGAAGCGACGCTACTACACGCTCAAGCGCAACGTGCCGCTCAAGAAGGGCCAACGGATCGCCTACCAGCCCGGCAAGGGCTACTACGCCCGCACGGCGGCCGCCAAGAAGGCGTAGACCGTGGCGCGCCCGACGCGCCGCCGCCCCCACCGCCCGCTCCACCCCTACACGTTCCACCACCTGATCGCGCGACTGCTGCGCGTACGCCGCCGACCCCGCTAACCCCCGAACCTCCGAGGACGACCGATGGACCCCGAAACGACACTCGAGCAGCGCGTCGCCACACTCGAGAAGAGCACCGCGAAACTCCAGCGCGACCACACCGCCACCCGTCGACTCGTCCGCGACCTGACCAAGCGTGTCGACGCGATCCTCCCCGACGTCAAGGTCGCGCTCAAGGCGCAAACAGGCGAGCTGAAGGTCGCGATCGCGGAGTCCGAGACCCGCAACGCCGACCGGATCACCGACGTCGCCCGCCAGTGGCCCGCGACCGCGGTCGTGATCGCCACGATCGCCGGCGGCGCCGTCGCGGCCGCGCTCGTCGACCTGCTGCTCGCGGCCGCGCGTCTCCCGCACCTCTCCTGATGCGCCGCGTCGTCAACGCGGCGATCGAGCGGTTCAACGACTGGCTCGCCTCTGAACGCGGCTTCGTCCAGGCCGTCGTCGTCTCGGTCGCCTGGAACGTCGCCGTCTTCGTCGGCGTCGACCCGCACGGGTTCGTCTATCTGTTCGTCGCGACCGAGCTCGGGATCATCACCCAGTTCACGCTCGCGATCATCGGCCGCCGCTCCGGCGCGAAAGTCGACCAGGCGCTCGCAACGATCGACCAGGTCGTCGACGACCTCTACACCACCGCGCAGGCCACGCTCCGGCTCGCCCAGAACGAGGCCGGGATCCAGGCCGCGCTCGCCGCGCAGTCGGAGACGATCGCCGCCGCCGTGACCGAGCTCCAAAACCACCTCACCAAGGAGACCTGATGATCAGTCGCATCCGCCGCTTCCTCGCGGCCACTCCGTACATCAAGATCGGGGAGCACCTCGCGGTCGCGTTCGTCTCGGCGTTCGGTCTCGCCGCGGTCGCGACGCTCGAGCACGCCGCCGGCAGCCACGGCTTCCAGCTCTCCTGGTCGTTCGCCGCCGGTGTCGCCTCCGCCGCAGCGGCAGCCGGCTACCAGAAGGTCCGGCCGCAGCTGCTGCGGCTGCTCGGCAAGGAAGCGACACGGCTGCTCAGCGTCCCGCCGGGAGCTACGGTCACCGTCCTCCACGGAACGGCCGCGAACGCGACCGTCACAATCACGACGGCTGGCAGCCAGGCCTCGAAGCCCTGAACCAATAGGCCATGGAGCGTCTCGGCGAGGACATCGCGCCCGAGTGGGACGAGCAGGACCGCGTCGAGGGCTGGCGGCTGCACGTGCTGATCGAAGCCGGCTACCCAATCGATCTCGCCGAACGGATCGCCGCAAGCAGCGCCGACCTCCACCGCGCGGTCGAGCTCCTCGAGAACGGCTGCCCGCCCGCACTCGCCGCCGAGATCCTTCTCTGATCGGAGCAATGGTGAGCATCAACCTCGACGCGCTCGACCAGTTCCGCAAGCACCCCGCCCCGTCGGGCACCGACTACCCCGCCGGGGTCGTGCGTCTCTTCTCCCCCGACGACAACATCCACGCCGCGATGGTCTACGTCGTCGAGCACACACAGGTCTCGCTCGGATCAGCGATGTACGGCTGGGACGACGACGAGATCCAGCAGCTCTTCCAGAAGGTCTGGCTCGACGAACGGCTGCCGGTTGTGCTCGCGCTCGACTCCTCGCAGGCCGGCGGCGTCCATGAGCGGACTCTGCTCGCGCAACTCGAGGCGAAACTGCCGGCGGGGACGCTCGGCAACGAGCTCGTGATCGGACGGTCGCGGAAGCACGCGATCTCGCATCTGAAGTTGATCCGTTCCGACGACATCACGATCGGCGGGTCGACGAACCTCTCCGCGTCCGGTGAGGGCGCGCAGAACAACGAGGCGATCTTCATCCGTTCGGCGTCGTACGCGCTCGAGACGCAGGCGAAGATCGACTTGACGGTCGCCGAGATGCGGGCTCAGATGAGCGCCGCGTCGGCGGCGTAGGGCGCCCTCGCCGCTCTGTGGTCGCGGCGGGGGCGTCCGGTCACGCGCGGTCCCGTGTAGCGTCGCCGAACGCCGCCTGCAACGCCTCCAGAACCCGCTCCGCCTGCTCGTCACCGTTCAGCATCCGCACCACCAGCTTGTGCAGGTTCAGCAGCGACTCCCGATAGTGCGCCGGCTGCAACCCCGGCGGCAGAACCGGCAGCCCCATCAGCCGGGCGACGTTCTCGAGCTGCTCGAGCGTCGGCTCCTCGACCGCGACGATGGGCTCGCGGAGCTCGCCCGGCCGGCGGTGCGGCACCTGCACAAACCCCTTCCGCGGCTGCGTCGTCACGCCGCCGCGCTCCCCCGCTCCGCGATCACTTCGCGCACCGTCGCCACCAGGTACTTCGCCTCGTTCGCGATCGGCCCCAGATGCGTCTTGCGGCGGCGCGCCTCGACCCGCTCGAGCGCGGCAGCGAGCACCGCTTCGGGCTGGCCGCGCAACACCGACCCCAGCACGATCGGCGTCTTAGGGTCGGCGCCGCGAAGGTCAGCCGCAATCTGTCGCAGCCGTTCAAGATCCGGGCCGTAGTCAGCGGTCCTGAGAAGATTTTTCGACTCGTCAGCGCCGACCGAGTGATCAGAACCGCTGATGGTGGACAAAGGCTTAAACCCAGGGTCTGACGCGCGCGCGGAAGAGGGGTGTGTGTCTGTCACACCCGTGTCACGCGTGACGTGCGTGTGACATTCCGGCGAGCGTCGCTTCCGCTGCCTCTGCGCGTTGCGGACGCGACGCATCTGGCGGCTGAGCGTCGTCTCCTGGTAGTCGCCGTAGTCGTGGATCTGGAAACCGCCGGGGACCTCGTGGAAGAGGCCTGAGCGCACGAGGCGCCGGGCGAGCGCGTCGTGTGATGCCGGCACGTACAGGCCGGTGAGGGCGCCGTCGTCGAGGCCGAGACCGTCGACGCCGCCGAGTTCGCCGAGAAGGTGGCCGGCGAGGAAGCCGTCGTTTTCTTCTCGGTGGCTGTGCGCGACGCCGCAGACGAGCATGCCGATCTCCGCGAACGTAAGTCCGGCGAACTTCCGGGTTCGGAAGAAGTCGTGCTTGAAGACGATCTCGTCTGCTTTGAGGTGTCGTGACATGTGGTGTTCCGGTCGGAGGAATGTGGGCCGGGGCGGCTAGGCCGCGGCCGCGGGCGGGGGCCGCGCATGCGTCTCGCGCATCAGAACGCCATCCCCTCACGCTCGTGCTCGAGCTCGACGTCCGCCTCGTCGAATCCCGTGCATGCGCAGCCCTCGATCAGACAGCCCTCGGCCATGTCGTCGCGGTCCGCGTGCGCGGCGGAGACGTGACCGCAGACGCACTCTCTGAGCCCGTACGGCGTCTCTTGCCGTGGTGCCGGGAGCGCGAGCTGCCGCGCCGGTGTGTCCCACGTTCGCTCGGCGACCTTGCGCGCGACCTCTTCGGTGCAGGGCGTGAGCGCGTACACCGACGCCGGCGAATAGAACTGTGTCGCTTCCTGGCCGTGTTCGCTGGCGATGAGGTCGATGCGCAGGAACGCGCCGCCAGCGAGCGTCGCTTCTCTGACGTATCCGGCCAGGCGGCGATGCCCCATCAGCTCAAGCACCGCGAAGCCCTCGAACGTCGCGTCGCTCACTCGTCGGCCCCGTCCGGGTCGTCGTCGAGGGGCCGCTGCTTGCGCTCCGGCTCGGTCAGCGGCGGCACCGCGACGCTGACGTCGGTGACCTTCAACGCCTTCGTCTGCACGATCGCGTCGACGTCGCCCTCCGAGTCGCGCCGGTGGACGTTCTGCGGGCCCGCGCAGAACACCGTGACCTTCAGGTCGCGGTACGAGCCGGCCTTGAGGGCGTTGTAGAACGCGACGTCGCGGGCGTCGCCGCGGTCGAGCTCGACGCCACCCGAGAACGAGATCTTGATCACGTTCGGGTCGGACTCGTCGAGGATCACCTTCGCGCGGGGGACTTCGAAGAGCTTGCCCTTCTCGGCGTCCTCGCCTTTGCTCGTCCCGTCGACGAGCGGTGTTTCAACTGCTGCAGCGCTCATGCTGCTCCTCTCTCGAGCGCCTCGAGTGGGAGCTGCGCGGTCGTGGCGCTCTCGACGCCGCGCAGCTCGCGATGCTTGCCCTCCACCGTGTCCTGAGCGATCGGGACGACGCGCACTTCGCAGCGCGCCGGCTCCCCGTACACCTTCTGCGCGATCTGCGTCGCGACCTGACTGTCATCCCGCCAGACGACACCGGTCAGAGAATCTTCGATCAGCCGCAGGAGTTTCGTCGTGTCCGGCTTGACTGTGTGGAAGCGCGGCGCGGCTGGCTTGAGGATCCCCGCTCGCTTGCCAGTACCAAAATGTGACTTGGGGCGCGGCATCCAGAAGGTCACCTCGAGCAGGAGCGGCCCCTCGAGCGGCGGCAGGTAGCCGTGTGTGCCGATCGGGGTCTCGTCGTGGCAGGTCATGGCCTGAACGGCTGCGTCGCGGACGAGCGCCTTCCAAGGGCGAGCCTTGTCGCTTGCGTCGGTGATGATGACGCGGCCGGTGTTGCGGTTCACGAAGCCGCGCTTGCTGCCGCCGGCGACCGGTGTGCCATGCACGGTGAAGCTGACCGGGTTCACGCGGCCTCGCCTTCGGTGGCGCGGAACCTGCGCTCGAACTCGTGGAAGCAGACGTCGCGCTCGCTGCCGCCGCCGTACCGCTGACGTTGCAGCCCGCCTTTCGGCTGCGACGTGTGCTTACGCCGCCGACGCGGCCTGTTTCGTCTAGGCAAGGGGCTCCTCTCTCATGTGGCGATGCTCCAGCAGTGGCCTGCGGGGACGGGGATCAGCGAGCCGAGGTAGCGGCCGTCATATGCGTCCATCCACGTCTCGGCGTCGCGGCGCGGGATCCCGGGCTCGCCCCGCTCGGCCGGCCGGAACCAGCGCACCACGAAGCCCACGTCGTCGTAGACGTCGACCCGTTCGACGGTCACCTCTCGGCCGCCGGGGAGCAGGAGCCGCATCCCCGGCTCGAGCTCGTCGACCGGGACCGGCTGCGACCGGACGACGTACAAATCCTCGCCGGAGGGACGGGTCACCGGCCGGCCCCCGGGTTGTATGGTTCCGGCACGGTGAAGGCCGCGGTCGCATCGCTTGCGGCGGCAGGGCTGCTCACGATCCCCTCGGCGAGCAGCCCCGACACGGCACGCCTGCAACGCGAGATCGACCACCTGCAGAAGCAGGTAACGACGCTCACGCGCGCCGTCCGCTCCCTGCAGTGCGACAACCTGCAGCTGAGCCTACGGATCGTCGCGCTGACGTCGACGACACCAGCGCCCCCCGGCGCAGGGCCGCCATCGCTGACGCCAGGCGTGCCGCCGAACTGTCCCTAGTCACTGTGCCGGCACCGCCAACGTGACGAGGTGCCCGTCAACGTAGTAGCCCGGGAAGATCAGCGGTGCTCGCGCCGTGACCGGCACGTTCGGGTTACGCGTGAACCAGCCCTGGTTGCCGTTGTTGATCGAGCCCGGAAGCCACGACCGGGCGCTCGCACACGGGAACTGCGTCTGGTACCAGACGCAGTCGATCTCGAAGGGGTTGGAGGGATACGGCTGCCAGCCCTTGCCGTCCGAGCAGTTCGTGATCTGGTTGGGATAGCAAGGATTCGCGACGTTGTACGGCCAGTTGACCGGCGTCTGGTTTTTGGCGAAGCCAACGAGCGTATCGTCGTGCGAGTCGGCGATGTTGTCGTAGTCGGCGTCCTCGCCCATCACCTGCGCGTACGTCATCTGGCCGGGGAACGTGACGTCGAACTCAAGAGTGGTGTTGACGTAGATCTGCCATTCGTTCGTCGGCTTCCCATTGCTCAGCACGTTCACGAACTTCATGTCGTAGCCCGTGTTGAGCGAGATGTTCGACGCGACAACCTTGAAGCCGTAGTTGCTCGACGGGGTGCAGCTTCCGTTACCCGATCCGGTGTAGTACTCGACGTACACGTAGGGCTGCGCCGAGTTCAAGCATGGGCTGGCCCCGGTCTCGATTCCTGCTTGCATCCATTGGCCTACCCCGTTGCCGCCGCCGATCGTGAAGTAGGTGAGCGAGTGTTCCAGCGACCCGGCGCCCTCCGACGTGTAGCCGGTCGCGTTGGCGTACATCGTCCCTTCGAGCGTCCCGGTTTCGGGGGTGCAGCCGGTTCCCCAGCAGTCTTGGAGCCCCTTGTAAACGAAGCCGTAGTCGTAGGGCGTCCCAGAGCCGATGGTTGAGCATTCGTTGTCGAGCGTGCCGGGGTTCCCGGTACCGGTCCGGTGGCACCAGTGGTGGTCGGGTAGCGACGGCAGCGTTGCGGTTGCGGTTGCGGCCGTTACTGCTGCGACGAAGAGCGCCGCGAGGAAGAGGAGTTTCCTCATCGTGTGCCTCCCTTTGTTGTGGTGACCCCTGCTCATGCGGCGTTCACCGACGCACCGCCTGAAGGTCGGCCGCGATGTCTGCTGGCACGTCCCAGAGCCCGAGTTGACCGCGGCAAGAGATTGGCTCGTCGAGCGGTACGAGCCGCGTTAGCTGGAACGCGAATCGGCCCGGCTCGTAGTTGCCGAACGCGAGCTCGTGCTCGCCGGCCTGGGCGCGGTAGCTGTAGCTCTCCCGCAGCAACCATGCTGCGTCGTCGCTCGTGAACGTGTCGTAGAGCGAGCCGACGGCGACGATCGTTCCGCGCGTCTTGCGCAGCAGGAACTCGTAGTCGTACGGGGCGAGCACCGATGCGAACGGCTCTGACCAGCAGAGCTCGCGGAGTCCGCCTTCGCCGCCGACGGGGTCGAGGCTCTTCGCCGCGTGGATTGCGAGCGGGCCGCGGTAGGCCGTATTCCATGAACGTGTCTCGAATCGCTTCGCACCGATCGCGACGAGCAGCGCCCACGGCTGTGTCAGGGTCAGCGCCTTCATGCCGGTACTGGCTCCTCGTCCGGCGTCGGCTTCGGCTCTTCGACCGGCGTCTCGAAGGGATCCTCGAGCGGCTCAGCGACGAACGGCTCGCCCTCCTTACCGATGTCCATGAGCGACCGCCTCCTCTCCGAGGTCGATGGGCTTGAGCGTGTTCGCGGGGATGCGGTCGCGCCAGAGCATCGGCAGCTGGGTTGGTTCGACGTCGCTGGCGCGGGTGACGTGAAGCGGCGTGAACCGACTCATGTCGGCACCGCCGTGCGCGGGAACTCGCGGATTCGCAGGTCGGCAGGCCACTCGTCGATGTCGCCGCCTTTGCGATCGTGCAGCTCGAGGCCGCTGTACGCGTCGGCGACGCCTGCGATGTAGGGATGGCGGATGATCGGCTTCGCGCCGAGCTGCTTCACGAAGATCGCGGGCCGGTCGCGGCCGTCGTACGGGTCGCACGCGCCGCAGTGGTCGAGGAGCTCGCGCGCGTGCTCGAGGTGGAACGGCCGCGCGCTGGGCCCTGACTCGCCGCCGATGATGACCCAGTCGATCCCCGTCAGGTCGAGCGGACGAGAGCGCGACTCCTTCGCGTGCCACCTCACGGTGGAAGGCGCAATGCCGAAGAGCTGCGCCGTCTCGCGCGCGGTCAGACCGTCGGCGAGGGCGCGCATGATCTTGGCTCGCTGCGGATGCAGGCGTATGTCTGGGAAGAGCGACCCGAGCAGCGGCTCGGCGCTGATGAACCTGACCGCGGCCGGAATCTCGCGGAGGACGTCGGCGCGCCACGTGTACCGGGCGTTCTCGATCGAGACGCCCAGCCACACGTTCGGCAGCGGCTGCCCGTCGTGCGCGTAGTCGTTGATTTCGAAGCGGCCGGCGTAGTCGTAGAGCTCCGGCAGCAGTTCGGCGGCGCGCTGTGGCCGCTTCGTGAGGACTTGGAACTGACGATCAGGGTGCAACCGCATCGAATCGAAGACGGCGGCGACGAACTCGTCGGGGACGTCTTCGTGGAAGAGGTCGCCGAGCGACGGCGTGAACACCTTTGGGCCGCGCGGCGGCTTGTCGAGCCGCTCCCAGTGCAGGGTGACCCCAGTCGTCGATGCGGCATCGACGGTGGCGAAGCGGCGGTGCTGCATGCGGAACGGCGGGGTTCGTTCGATGTAGCACCGTGCGCAGCCTGGGCTGACGCGTGTGCAGCCGGTGACGACGTTCCAGGTGCTGTCGGTCCACTGGATGCCGGTCGCGTCGCTCACCGTTGTTTCCTCCATGCGCCGCAGCACCACCAGCGCGCCGGATTCGACAGCGGCGGCGCCTCGAGCGTCGAGTGGCCGCAGGTGAGCGTGACCGTTCGAAGCTCGGGTAGCGCGTCAGACCGGAGCTTCCGGCGCGCGTCCATCGTGCGGGGCACGTACACGGGCATCACGCAGCCGCCTTGTAGAACCGGCCGTGCTTGGCGATCAGGTCGTGGCAGCGCGCGATGTCGTCGTCGTTCAAGGCGTCGGCGAACTCGCGGGCGCCGAGCTCGCTGGCGAAGACGCAGATCGTGTCGGGAAGCGTCTTCGGGTAGGGGCGGCCGGCGAGGGTGACGAGGAAGCCGAGCTCGTGCCGCTCGATCTGGGCGCGCGAGCTCGTCATGCCGCCTCGGCGAGCGGAGGGATCAGGGCGAGCGCGATCTGCGTAGCGACCGGCGAGGAGACCGCGTTTCCGATGAACTTCACGCGGGCCTCGTTCGAGAGATCGCGTACCCGGCCACGCTTGTCCTTCACCCGCGCGGTCATCAGGAACGGCCGCCCGTCGGCGTGAACGTGCATCTGCTGTGCGCGCAGCAGCTCGGGCCACTGCAGCATCCGGAAGTAGCAGTCGTCGACGTCGGCGTCGGTGAAGACGAGCGCTTCGCGGTCCTTCGAGGTGACCGTGCCCATCGGCTCAGCGGTGGGCCGCGCGACCCCGGTCGAGTAGTAGGGGACGAGCAGAGACTGCTTGTCGCGGCCGGTGATCGTGCCGGCGGCGTCGGCGAGGTCGCGGACGAAGCCGGGGACTCCGTTGTAGACGAGCAGGCCGTGGTGGTAGCCCTCGCCGTAGACGGTGCGCGCGGGTTCGTCGACGGGACTGACGCTGCCGTTGTTCTGTAGCTCGACGAGGGCGAGCTCGCCGTGGCCGGCGATCGTTCGGAGCGGCTCGTCGAGGGTGTGCGCGTTTCGGCCGGGCCCGGGCTTCCCTTTCGTGCCGCGGTTGACCTGGACGAGCATGTGTTGCGCGGGAGCTGTCGTGACTGTGGCTGCGGGTTCGTCGAGGCTTGCGCCGACCGCATGCATCCGGTTCGGGATCACGAGGCCCACCTCGCGGTCGGAGCCGATCACGGTCTGCATCGGCTCGTCGATCGAGCGGCCGTTGCCTTGCTGGCCGCCGTAGCGGAGCACGAGCGCGCGATGGTTCTCGGTAGTGACGGCGCCGAGCGGCTCGTCGGTGCCGAGCGGGTTGCGCGTCTGCCCGGTCTGGCCGCCGACGGGGACGACGAGGCTCATCTGCTGCGTGCAGTTCACGGTGCGCAGCGGGTCGTCGACACTCCACACGCGCACGCCGGGCCGCCGCTCGTAGAGGTGGCCGCCGACCTGGACAGCCATCGGCAGCGTGAAGTCGATCGCCGTCCGCGCGCCGGTGACCGCCGGCGCGACCGGCTGGAAACACGTCGGACAGGTGTAGAGGTACTGCGACCCGTAGCGGCCCCACTCGAACTTGCCGGGCAACGCGCGAACCGACGACTTCGACGCGGGCTTCCACGTCTGCACGCCGCGCACGACGGTCTCGCAGCGCGAGCACCAGGAGATCGGCCGGAAGTCGAGGTCGGGCTCGCGCAGGCCTTCGCGCCAGAAGACGACGTACATGCGGTCACGCGACTGCGGCGTCGGCAGCGCGAATTGCGAATTGAAGTGGACGATCCGGCTGCGGTAGCCGAGCCGCTCCATCGCTCGCCGCCATCTATCGAAGTGGGAGCCGCAGTTGCACTTGTCGCCGTGGCCGCGCCGGTCGCACCAGAGCATCGCCTCGATGACGTTCTCGACGATGACAGCGTCGTAGCGGTGGTAGGCGGTGAACCGGACGACGTCGTTGAAGGTCGCGCGCGACCTGCGTGCGTCCTCGTCGTTGCCGCGCTTGCCGCGGCAGTAGGCGTGGTGTCCGCAGTCCGGCGAGGCCCAGAGAAGATCGGTGCGGCGGAACCGTGTCGGTGGGACGTCCTGAATGTCGTGGACGTCGTGGTCGGCGTGCGGGAAGTTCCCGTTGTGGACTTCGACGGCGAGCGGGTTGTGGTTGAGCGCCTGCGTTACGACGATCAGGTGGCGGCCGCAGCCGGGGCAGCGGACGTTCTCGAGCCCGGTCGATGAGCCGCCGGCGCCGCAGAAGAAGTCGGTGGCGGTGAGGGTGCCGCCGCAGCAGACGGGGCAGGCTCCGTTCGCGCAAGGCGTCGTCGCAGCGTCGAGGGCGGCGCTCATGCGGTCACCGCAATCCGCACGCAGCCGACGTCTCCGGCCACTCGCGCCACGAGCCGCCGTCCTGCCGCACGATCAGATACGCGGCGAGGATCTGCACCACCGCCGGCTCCCCCGCGATCCCCGCGTTCGACGAGGCGTACGGCACCCGCTCCTGCGACAGCGCGGCCGCCCGGTTCCAGGTGCCCAGCGTGAACTGCATTCCCCCGCCGTACGACGCGTTCACGTCCGTCCAGCCGCCCTCGCCGCTGCCACCAGCGACCGAGTCTGGAACGTTCCAGGTACGTACGTACGCGCGGCCGTCGATCCAGTAGTCGGCGTGGCGGCGCTGCCGGCGTGTCGTCGCCGTCGCGTAGTGCCACCCGGAGTGGACGCACAGCGCCTGCTCGACGAACGAGACGGGCAGCGTATGGCGTGGTTGCGCGAGCGCTGCCGGGGCTTGCAGATGTATGGCAAAAGCGGCCGCGAGGCTGCCGATGATCGGTCGCCTTGTCATTTCCCTCCAAGTCGCGGGACGGGGCCGCCGGCGGGAACACGGCGGGGGCGAGAGCCCACTGGGTGAAGAGGGTCATGCGGTCGCGACCTCCGACAGCAGCGAGAGCTGCGCGAGCCGCTTAGCGGCGATCGCACACGATTTCGCGCTGAGCTCGATCCCGATCGAGCGGCGGCCGAGGCGGCGCGCGGCGAGCGCGGTGGTACCCGCGCCGGCGAACGGGTCGAGGACGAGGCCCTCGGGCGGGCAGCCGGCGAGGATGCACCGCTCAGCGAGTTTGTCGGGCATCACGGCGGCGTGGTCGTCCTCGAACTGCGCGCAGTTCATCCGCCAGACGCTTCGAGCATTCCGCGTGTCGCGGACGGGAACGTCGGCCTTCTCGTTGCGCTTCGCGAGGGTCGCTTTACCGACGACGTCCTTGCGCATCGTCTGCGCGCCCCACCGCTCCCAGGTGGCGGGCTCGGCGATCGCGTCGGCGTCGTACCAGTAGCGCCGCGACTTCGCGAGCAGGAACACGTACTCGTGCGAGGTCGTCGGCCGGTCTTTCGCCGACTCCGGGAGCGTGTTCGTCTTGTCCCAGATGACGGTCTGGCGAAGCCACCAGCCGTCCGCACGCAAGGCGAGAGCGACCTCGAACGGGACCGCAAACAGATCCTTCGGCTTCACGCCCGGCTGGCGGCCGATCTTGTTCACGATCGGCGAGACGCGCTCCTGCCGCTCCGGTGTCGAGAGCGTCGAGCTCTTGCCGTGCCGAGGCCCTCGTTGCGCGGCGCAGTGGGTGTCGCCGATGTTCAGCCAGACGACGCCGTCGTCGCGGAGCACACGTCGCGCTTCCCTGAAGACCGCGACGAGCGCCGCGACGTACTCCTCGAGTGTGTCTTCGAGCCCGATCTGCCCTTCGACCTCGTAGTCGCGGAGGAGGTAGTAGGGCGGGCTCGTGACGATGCAGTTCGCGACCTGGTCGGGGAGCTCAGGCAGCACGTCTGAAGCCCCCCCCAGATAGAGGGTGAAGTCCGGGTCGGCGACGTACGGCTTCACGCCCACGCCAGCTCCCGGAGCTCGTCGTACGCCGCCGTCACGCGATCCCAGACGTCGAGCATCTCGAGCCGGTCCGCCGCGTCGAGCAGGACGCTCGTGTGCAGCCCCCAGGGCGGCGGCACGAACGGCGAGCCGTCAGGGGTGACGATCACGCCGCTCGGCCATCTCTCGACCATCCGGTCGGCCTCGTGAGCGCCTGGCGTCAGGTCATCGCGGCTTTCCACGGGGAAACGAACCCGCTGGAAATCGCCGGAAAGTGGACGAGAGTGGCGAGTAGCCGAGAGGGTGCGAAGCTGGTTCGATCCCAGCCGCGCCCACTCCAAAGCTCCTGCAAAACGGCTTGATCTTCCGACGACTCGCTTACAGATGCCGCTCGTTGATCAGGCATGCGAGATTCATGCGAGATCAGCCGCCGGCGAAGAGGCTCCTCTCGAGAAACACTGGCTTCCCAAGCCAGGTGTCGCGGGTTCGAGCCCCTGAAGTTCCCCCGTTTCGGTGGACAGGTTAGGGGTTGGTGATCGTGTGTCCGTCGTTGTGTTGGCTTTCGTATTCGAGGGGTGAGAGGTAGCCGAGGCTGGAGTGTCGGCGGCGGCGGTTGTACCAGGTCTCGATCCACTCGAAGACGGCCGCGCGGAGGTCCTCGATGGAGCGCCAGGGCTGCCGGCTGAGCTTTTCGATCTTCATCGTTCCGATCAGGCTCTCGCACATCGCGTTGTCGAGCGCGTCGCCGACGGTGCCCATGCTCGCGACCAGCCCTTCGCTCGCGAGGCGGCGGGTGAACGCGAACGAGGTGTACTGCGAGCCTTGGTCCGAATGATGGACGGCGCCGCAGGCGCGCATCTGTCCTCTTCGCCAAATCGCCATGTCGAGCGCTTCGAGTGCGAGCTCGACGGTCTTGTCGGCGCGGACGGACCAGCCGAGGCAAAGGCGGCTGTAGGCGTCGGCGACGACGGCGATGTACGCGGTGCCTTGCCAGGTCGTGAGCTGGGTGAAGTCGGCGACCCACAAGCGGTCCGGCCCCTCGACGGCGAAGTCGCGCTGCACGAGATCGGGGGCCAGCGGATGCTCCTTCGCCCGCGTCGTCGAGCCTTTGCGCCGACGGCTGCTGACCGCGACCAAGCCGGCTTGGCGCATCAGCCGAGCGACGCGCTTCTCGCTAATCCGCAGCCCGCTGCCGAGCGTCAGCTCCTTGAACACCCTCGGCGAGCCGTAGGTCTGCTCGCTCTCGGCGAAGATGCCACGGATCTGCTCGGTCAACAGCCAGTCGGCCAGCGCCCGATCCGAGAGCGGTTGCCGTTGCCAGTCGTAGAAGCCGGAGCGCGTCACGCCGAGCGTCCGGCACAGGCGGGAGACGGACTGGCGCTCGCTCTCTTCGTCGATCAGCCGGTACAAGCTCACCGCCGATCGGTCTCCCGCGCGAAGAAAGTCACCGCTCGCTTCAGGATCTCGCGCTCCTGCTCGAGCTCCCGCACCTGGCGACGGAGCTTGCGCAGCTCCTCGAGCTGATCCGTGGTCAGCCCGTCGTCGCGCTCACCGCGATCAAGCTGGTCCTGACGCACCCAGATCCGAAGCGACTCCGTACTGACGCCGAGCTCGCCGGCGACCTGCTTGATCGAACGGCCCGACGCCTTGACCAGGCTGACCGCCTCACGCCGAAACTCGGGCGGGTAGGGCCGCTGATACCGCTGTGGCATAACGCTCCTCCTTCATCACCGAGCGCGACTCCGACCAAGCGCTCGGATGTCCGGAGAAACGGGGGAACCTCACCCGTCGTCCCGCTTCACCGAAATGAGCGCACACGGCGCCGATTTCGGCCTTTCTGGCGGATGCTGCCGCCGTCGAACGTCCGCCGTAATCCGCTGGAAACCGCTCAGTCCGGGAGGCGACTGGCGCAGGAGCGGCGCGCAGTAGGCGAGTTCCGCGGAGACCTGCCACTGTCGCCATGAGCTTTCGCAGCCCGTCCGCCACGCGTGCGGTGGGGACCCGACGATCGAGGGCTAGACACTGCGTCCCCGTCGTGCGATCGTTGCCACATGTCTACCCCGGCGACTTCGTCATCCTCGTACGCGCCGGCCAAGCCCTGCCCCTCGTGCGGTCGGGAGTGGGGCGGCGGGATCTCTTGTCAGTTTTGCGACCAAGTTGAGGGCCTCCCGGCGGGAGTTCACCTGAGTTCCCCGGCGAAGCGATTCGGCGGTTACGTCCTAGAGGGCCTGCTTTGCGTGGTGACGCTCGGAATCGGCTGGCTGATCTGGGCGCTCGTGGTATTTGGTCGTGGCCAGACGCCTGCGAAGCAGGTTCTCAAGATGCGCGTTGTGACCTTGCGGACGGGGGAGAAGGCCACCTGGGGGCGGATGTTCGTCCGGGAGATCGTCGCGAAGCCGTTGGTTGGGGTCCTGTCGCTTGTGACTCTAGGTGGATTGACTACACACCTTCGAGACGGCTGATTGCGTCCGGGCCTCCGGCGAGGCTTGTGGTCGACCAAGACCAACCTCGTTTGGGAGGCCCGGATGCGTGAGTCAGTCTGCCCGCCGTT
>Ga0070739_10000352_pt1 | contig 90867 bp, 128 predicted proteins | sample Coa_R1_7_FD_66445 | JGI IMG/M metagenome (GOLD analysis project Ga0070739, IMG submission 66445) | Surface soil microbial communities from Centralia Pennsylvania, which are recovering from an underground coalmine fire - Coalmine... | ecosystem: Environmental > Terrestrial > Soil > Unclassified...
GACGACGCGGAAGTTGGTTCCATCCGATTGCAGCTGCAGATACTCGTAGTTGCCGGCGCCCAGGCTGACGGAAGACAAGGCCCTGCCGCCCGAAAGGATCGAGCCGCTCGGCGCGGTGACGGTTATGCCCTTGCCGTTGTCGGTCGCGAAACCCATCCACCAGCCGGCGCCGACCGCCGCCGGGTCGGGGAGTGTCACCGCCAGCGAGGCGCCGGGCGCGTTGTAGCTCGACACCGCCGTGCCGGTATCGAGACCGACGGCGGTGTAACTCGCGGCCGCCGGGAAGACCCATTGGGCCGCCGATCCGCCGATGACCGACATCCCGACCGACTGCGGCCCCCGATTGACGACGGCCCCGCCGTAATTCGGGTTGATCAGCACGTTGCCGCTGCTCGCCGTCGCGTTCACCGCGGTGGGGCAGTTGAAGTAGGGCGAGACGAACGTGTTGAGGCCGTTATGGGCGAAGGTGATTGCGAGGCAGGTCGGCGAGGCCTCGAAATCGAACGCGAACACCGTGTTGGAAAAGTTGTAGCCGTTTTCGAGGAGGAGCGAGGCGCCGCCGGTGCCGGAGGCCGAGCCGGCGCCGGCGATGCGGCTGAATTGCGTCTGCTCCAGAGCCAGGCCGGCGGCGCCGCCGGCCGAGTCGCAAACGGCGTAGATCTCGCTGTCGAGCACATAGTTCAGCTGGCAAGCGCCAGCGCGAGCGGCGGTGCTGGCGTTGTTCACGACGAGGTGGTCGAGCTTCAGCGAGTTGTGCGCGTCGGAGAAGTCGCTCATGCCGATGACGACGGCGTAGCCGGGCGTGTCGGCATTCACGAACAGCGTGCCCTCCTCCTTGAAGTAGAAGCAGTTCGCAGGCGCGGTCGGGGTGCCGCCGGAGCATTTGACCTGCAGCACCGGCCCGCCGGCGATCGCGCGCCCGTCCAGGACCGCCCCTTCCGAGAGGAGGCGGAAGCCGCTGCCGGACTGGCCGGCGTAGTCGATCGTGAGCGGTGCCATCAGCTTGTATTTCCCCGCCGGGATGTGGAGCGGGTAGTTGCCAGCGACCGCGGCGGCGATCGTCGTCGAGAAAGCGGCGGTGTCGTCGTGGCTGTCGTCGCCGACCGCACCGTTGCATTTCACATCGATCCAGGGATGGCCGGAGCAGATCAAGGCGTCGCCGTTCAGGGTCGCGGTGCCCGAAGCCTGCAAGGTCGTGAAATTGCCGGGCGACTGCGCCGTCGCCGCGAAGGCCACAAGGCAGCCCGCGAGCAGCGCCGCCAGTTCCAGGATGCGGTCGAGCCAGCGCATCGTCACCACCGCCGCGCGGCGAAGGCCTGGCCCGTCGTCGCGCCGTAGAGGCTGACAGGGCCGGCCGGCTTGTAGCCGGGGGCGGTGACAAACATGCCGCCGTTGGCCGCGATCTGCAGGCTCGCGCCGCCGGCCGACGCAGCGCCGACATCGGAGATCCACAGCGCCGCCGAGGAATTGTTCTGCACCAGGAAGCCTGTCGGCGGCACCGCGCCGCCGAACAGCGTCTGCGCCGCGCCGCCGGCCGCGACCGTGCCGCTGCCATCCGCCGCTGGCGCGACCGTGGTCGGCACCACCGGCAGCGGGTTCTGCGGCCCGACCGGCGCCGCGACGCCCGCCGTCACGGAGCCGGCGGCGTGCAGCGGCACGAGGTTGCCGTTGGCATCGGCGACGGTGGCGAGCGCCTGCACCGTCGTGTTGGCATCCTTCACCAGAAGACTCATCGGCCCTCTCCTTTCCCGGCGAGCTGGCGGTAGACCTCGAAAATCCCCTCGCCGCCTTTCGGCTCGACCAGCAGTTCGGTCAGGGCCCAGACCAGCGCATCGACCCGATCGGGCGAAAACCCCGCCTCGGCCGGGTCGAAATCGCTGGAAAAGGCGCACATCTGGTCTTCGAGGGCAGGCATCGCGCCGACATGGTGAACGCGGCCTTGTTCGTAGAGCGCCGCCACCGGCTCGGCGCGTGCGACCTTGCCGCGCGAGGCGCGAACCGCGGCGAAGGCGACGTTCGGGTCGATCATCCGCAAGGTTGCCTCGACCATCTCGCCGCCGTTGTTGACCTCGCCGACGATGCGGTCGGCGCCGTGGGCGCGATAGGCGGCAATCGCCGTCTTCGCCCATTCCGGCGGCGAATACCGCCCCGAGGCGTCGGCGAGGACGTAGGCCGCGCCCGAGCCGTCCTTGCCGGCGACCACGATGCCGGTCTCGTCGGCGTCCTCGCCGCTGCTGACCGCCGGGTCGATCGCGACGACGACCCTCGTCAGCTCCGGCGCCGCCGCGACGCGCGCCGCGTCGATGACGCCGTGGCTCCACAACGCCCCCGGCACGTCCTCGAGGATTTCCGCCTCGAGCTCCTGGCGGCCGAGGCGCGTGCCGGCGTAGCGGCGGACGATCTGCGACAGGAAAGCGGGCGCGAGATTGGCGCGGTTTTCATCCGTCGAGCCGCGGATTACGACTACGGTCGGATCGGCGACGAGCGCGCGAATCAGCTTCGTCGGCCGCGGCGTCGTCGTTACGACGGCGCGCGGGTCCTGCCCGAGGCGCAGCCCCATCATCAGCATGTCCCACGCTTCAGGGTAGCGCCACGCCGCCAGCTCATCGCACCAGGCGAGGTCGTGCTGCGGGCCGCGCAGCCGTTCCGGCTCGTCGGCGCTGTAGGTCGTCGCGATCGCGCCGCTCTGCCACGTGATCCGCCGTTTCGACGGCTCGTAAAGCGGCCGATCCCACGGCGGCGCAATGGCGAGGATGCCGCTTTCGCCCTCGACGATGACGTCGCGCGCATCGGCGGCGGTCGGCGCCACAAGCGCGACCCGCACCGCACGGCCCGCCCCGACTTCGGCGCGGACGAACTCGGCGCCGGTGCGGGTCTTGCCGAAGCCGCGGCCGGCCAGCAGCAGCCAGATGCGCCAGTCCCCCTCGGGAGCCAGCTGGCTCGCGCGCGCCCAGAAGCGCCAGTTATGGTTGAGGTGCTTGCATTGCTCCTGCGTGAGGCCCGCCAGCAGGTTACTCCGCAGCGCCTCCGGCAGCGAGGCGAGCCAGGCGGCGTGCAAGGACCTCACGCGCGTCCTCCGCAGGGTCGGGCCGGTCGGGTTCGTTGGGCCGGCGCGCCGGCGGGTTCAAGAGGCCGAGGTGGCGGGTCAGCGCGTCGAGCGCCGCCTTCTTGTCGTGCAGCTTGACCCGCGGCCCGGAGGCGCCGCTGCCCGGCACAATCTCGGAGATCGCCGCCGCCTCGGCGTCGCTCAGGTCCTCGGGCCGTTTCAGCACGAACCCATCGGGCCCCCAGTCGGCCACGCGGCGCAGATCGGCGAAGGCGATGCGGGCGTATTCCTGCAATATGCAACAGCCCCGCAACCGCAATGGCTTACGATGCGCTTTCCGTCATCTTTTCCGTCGTTTGTTCTTGGGGCGTGCCAACGTGAGGCGGCCTGAGCCTCTAACGACGGCGCTTGGCCCTGCGCAGCGCGATGCTTTTCTCGGCAGGGGGCTTCGGCGCCGGCAGCGGCTCGACCTCCGCCTCGGGCGGACACAGCTTGCGCATGATCGCCCGGAGCTGCGCGACGCGCGGAGACAGCGGGTAACGATCGGCGTCGATGATGCGGCGGAGCGTCTCCGCCAGCACCGCGCACTCTTGCTCGGTGAGGTTCGGGCTTGCCATATCGGCGATATGGTCAGATGCGGCGAGATAGCGAGTCGGCAGGACCGATGACCCTGGGCCATGCGGTGCGGGCGCAGGTCCGGCTCATCGTGTGGTGCAAGGCATGCGGCCGCCAAGCCGAACCCGACGTCGCCGCCGCGGCGTCCACACATGGCGAGGCGTTGCCGGTTCAGGATTGGGCCGCGCGTCTCGTCTGCACAACCTGCGGCAGCCGATCAGCAGATTTTGTCGTCAGCGGCGCCCGAAAATGACGGCTTGCCTCAGGATCACGCCTGCAGTTCGGCAGACCAGTAGAGCCAGCCGCCGAAATCGTCCTTGATGTCGGCCGGCAGGAACTCGAGCCCGGCCCGGAGCAATTCCGCTCGGCTCGGCCGCCGCGGCGGCCTCAGTGGGCGCATCTGCCCCGCCGACGGCTTGCCTTTGCGGCCGGAGTAGTTCGGCAGGCTGTTGGCCTTCAGCGCGTTGCACCGCAGGCAGGCCGTGACGATGTTCTCCCACACGGTTTTGCCGCCGCGGGAGCGGGGGGTCACGTGGTCGTACGTCAATTCCGGCGACGGGAAGCGCTTGCCGCAGTAGCAGCAGGCCATCCGATCCCGCAGCAGGATGTTGCGGCGGCAGAACTTGACCTCACCCGAGATCGGCGCGTACTCGCGCAGCATGATCACCTTCGGGATCGCGATCGTCGTCGAGGGCGACCGGAAGAACGCGTCCTCCCAAGTGTCGACGATCGAAGCCCGATCGCGCCAGATCGCCGATACGGCGTCTTGTGCTGGGATGATGCTCAGCGGGAACGTGCTGAGCGGATTGCCGTCGGCGTTGAGCACGAGACAACGATGCTCGGCCGGGCGCAGCGATCTTCGCTGGTGGTGCTCGGAAAGCCGAGCGGCGGCGGTCATGTCGGCCTCCCTTGTGACGGTATGGAGCTGACGGTCGGGATCGAACCGACATCGGCGCATTACGAGTGCGCTGCACTGCCCTTGTGCTACGCCAGCATATCTGGTGCGGGCAGAGGGAATCGAACCCTCGTCAACGGCTTAAAAGGCCGTAGCTTGTCCTTCCAGCTATACCCGCGGAGTGGTGCGCGACCCGAAACTCGAACTCGGAACATCCGGAATTTGAAGCCGGTGCCTCTGCCAGTTGGGCTAGTCGCGCGGGATGGGGCGCCCGGTGAGGATCGAACTCACAATCTCCCGGTTCGGAGCCGGGTGCACGGTCCATCGTGCTGCGAGCGCGTGATGACGAGCCTGCGAGGAATCGAACCCCGATCCGCCGGGTAGAAGCCGGCTGCACTGTCCATTGTGCTACAGGCCCGTGAGGTTGGCGCCCCGCCGAGGAGTCGAACCCCGCGTCCCGGGTTCGTAGCCCAGGCCCCAGATCCGCTGGGCGAGGCGAAAGGAATTGGCCGCGCAGACGGGATTTGAACCCGCGTTTCCCTGTTTGAAGGACAGGTGTCCTGCCTTAGACGACCGCGCGATGGTAGGCCCGGCCGGTAACGCTCCGGCACCTCCGCCGTGTCGAGGCGGCGCACAACCTTCTATGCGACGGGCCTGTACCCGGTAGAGGATTCGCACCCCTGCTGACGCGGTGTGTAGGACCGCCGCTCTGCTGCTGAGCTAACCGGGCGATGATGGTCGGGGCGGGCGGATTTGAACCGCCGGTCTCCTGCTTCCGAAGCAGGCACTTTGGCCAGGCTAAGCTACGCCCCGTGGCGCCGACACTCGGAATCGAACCGAGGCTCCTGCCTTTAGGAGAGGCGGGCGCGATCCGTCGCTGTCGGCCGGAAATGGTCCGGAAGGAGGGACTCGAACCCCCGATATCCTCGCTCCAAACGAGGCGGTCTAGCCGCTGACCTACTCCCGGCTTATCCTTTTACGCACAACACTTGACGAAGCTGGTGCACGATATCGACCAGATCGGCCTGTGCCGCCATCACCGTATCGATATCCTTGTACGCCATTGGCGTCTCATCAATGACGCCCTCATCCTTGCGACACTCGACGCCGGCGGTTGCACGAACGTGATCATCGAGCGTGAACAGCTTCTTGGCCTCAGAACGGCTCATCTTCCGGCCAGCGCCGTGCGAGCATGACATGAAGCTGTCGGGATTGCCCTTGCCGCGCACGATGTAAGAGCGCGCACCCATCGAACCGGGAATGATGCCGAGGTCGCCCTCGCGCGCCCTCACGGCGCCCTTGCGTGTGAGCAGCACATTCTGGCCGAAATGGTTTTCGCGGGCGACGTAGTTGTGATGGCAATTGACCGCTTCTTCGTTCCACGTGATTCCGGGCTTGCCGAGCGCGCCGACAACCGCGCGCAGAGTCGCATCGAGCATGACGCGGCGGTTCTCGACCGCAAAATCCTGCGCCCAACTCACCGCTTGCATGTAGTCGTCAAATGCTTCGCTGCCTTCCGGCAGATAGGCCAAATCTTGGTCCGGCAGGTTAATGAACCAGCGCTTCATGTCGGCCTTGGCGCGGTCGATGAAAAAGCTGCCGATGGCATTGCCGATGCCGCGCGAACCCGAGTGCAGCATGATCCAGACGCGCTGTTCCTCATCTAGGCAGACCTCGATGAAGTGGTTGCCGGTGCCGAGCGTGCCGAGATGGTGCGGAGCACGCGCCGAGGCTCGCGTAAGTTTTGGATGCTTCTCGACGATCGCAGCCAGCCTTGCGGCGAGCGACTGGTTGCCGTGCTTGCCGATCATGTAGAGCACGTTCGCCGGCAATTCGCCCCACGCGCCGCGGTCGTTGATGCCGCCGTTATCGGTGCGGCCGTGCGGCACCGACGCCTCGATCGCGGCACGCATCGGCGCGAGGTTGTCGGGCAAGTCCGAGGCGGTCAGCGACAGCCGCGCCGCCACCATGCCGCAACCGATATCGACCCCGACCGCAGCCGGGATAATCGCGCCCTTCGTCGCGATAACCGAGCCGACCGTCGCGCCCATCCCCCAATGCACATCCGGCATCGCGGCGACATGCTTGTAAATGAACGGCAGCCCCGCGACGTTGCGGAGTTGATCAATGGCCATGCGCTCGACCGGGACATCTTTCGTCCACATTTTGATCGGCTTCCCGGCGTCCGCGATTACCTCGTAAGACACAGGCCTATCTCCTCGGGAAGTTGATATGGCGCTCGCAGGCGGGATCGAACCGCCGTTCCGGCATCGACAGTGCCGTGTCCTGCCATTGAACGATGCGAGCTCTTGAGGGTGCCGCGGGCGCCTGCTCTTGGACCTATGGCGCCGGCGCGGCGCGCCCGATCGTCACCGGGCGGTTCTGGTAGGGCCGTGCGGAGTTGAACCGCATCCTGCCGGTTAAGAGCCGGCTGCTCGACCGATGAGCTACGACCCCAAGCTGGTACTCCTGGCCTGTGCTGCCCAGGCATCTCGCGCTTATCGGGCGCGCGTTCTCGGCTGTTGAACTACAGGAGCATTTTGGTGGTGCGGAGGTGTGGTGCTGCCCCACTCCCCGAAGGACGGGTTTTACAGACCCGCTGCCGGAAGCTGCCGGCTTTCCCTCCGCAATGATTGGTGCTGACGAGTGGACTTGAACCACTGACCTTCCCCTTACCAAGGGGATGCACCGCCGCTGTGCTACGTCAGCAGATGGAGGAAGGTGGAGGCATCGAACCTCTGTCGCAGAGCGACACTATGGTTTAGCAAACCATTCGGGGGAGCCTACCCCAGCACCTTCCGTCGTCCCTTCCTGGTGTATCGCTTGCCGCACGACACGACCTTGTGGCCGAGCCGGCGCAACGCACGAGCTGGCGGAGAGCGAGGTACTCGAAACCCAGTCCGTGAGGACCCATCCCGCTTCGAACGGGCGGTGGTGCGCCTGCCCACTTCACTCTCCAAGATTGGCGGAGCGTGATCGCATCGAACGATCGCCGCAGTTGCGGCGCTGCCGTTTTCAAAACGGTGCGGGGAGCCAACCCCAGCACGCTCCAGTGGAGGATGGCGTCGCTGCCGACGCGAACACCTTGCGGTGCCAACCGCTTTCCAAGCGGCGCCGGAGGCCGCTCCGGTTCACCATCCCAAAACTGGTACCCCACCGCGGATTCGAACCGCGAACCTCCGCCTTCTGAGGGCGGCGCCTCTGCCGGAGTTGGGCTAGTGGGGCGCTGGTACGCGCGGCCGGATTCGAACCGGCACTGCCGAGCGCCTCGGGCTCGTGCCTCCTACCGATTGGGCTACGCGCGCTTGATCTTGGTGCGGGCGACAGGAGTTGCACCTGCACGCTTGCGGCGGCGGGGTTTAAGCCCGCTGTGTCTGCTGTTCCACCACGCCCGCGAGAAAGTGGTCGCCCCGAGGGGTGTTGATCCCCTACCTCCCGGATGAGGGCCGGGTATCCAGACCGCTAGACGACGGGGCGCTGGATTTGGAAGCCCGCCTCGGGGTCGAACCGAGCCGCACGGCTTCAAAGGCCGCGATACCCTCCTGGGCCACGGGCCATGAGTGAATGGAAGCGAACCGGGGAGTCGAACCCACGATTTGCGCGTTCAGAGCGCGCCGTCCTGCCGTTGAACGAGTTCGCCGTGGTGCCGCGGCTCGGACTTGCACCGAGGGCCAATCGCTTACAAGGCGATTGCTCTGCTGCTGAGCTACGCGCGGCTTGGGGCGGCGCGCGGGTGCTGGCCCCGCTTCTTCCCCTCCACAGGGGGACGTGTCCGCTGGTCCACCAGCGCCGCCACGATGCGAATGGAGTTGCCGGTCGGAGTTGCACCGACATAAGACCCGCTTTGCAGGCGAGCGCCTCGCTGTTCGGCCACGGCAACAAATTGGCACCGGCGGAGCAGAATCGAACTCTCCTTCGCGGGTTTGGAGTCCGCGTTGTTCACCAGAACACGCCCGTATGAAATGGCTCCCATCCCAGGTACCGCCCCTGGCTGCATCCGCTTAACAGGCGGCGCCGTTCGCTTGCTCGGTCGATGGGAATGAACTGGAGCGGGTAGCCGGACTCGAACCGGTCATCATCACCTTGGAAGGGTGAGGCCCTAGCCTTTGGACGATACCCGCGTTGAATGATGGTGCCGAGCCGAGGGATCGCACCTCGATATCCGGTTTTTCGGACCGGCGCATGCACTAGCACTGCCAGCTCGGCGATGGTTGCGGCGGCCGGAGTTGCACCGGCGCGACGCGGCTTATGAGACCGCGCGGGAACTGTTCCTCACCGCATCAAGAAATGGTAGGCGTCCTCGGTGCCGCCCCGAGCCGTCCCCGCTGATCTGGCAGGTCTCGGCCGTTTATAAAACGGCCCCGCGCTGCTGGCGCCGACGCCCGATGAATTGGAGCGGCCAGAGGTGGTCGAAACCTCATCTCGGCATTGGCAACGCCGCGCTCTCAGCCGTTGAGCTATGGCCGCAAAAGGATGGTGGAGATGGTCGGAATCGAACCGACATTTTCTGCTTGCAGGGCAGAAGTCCTCCCGTTGAACGACATCCCCGAAATTTCAAAACGAAGATCGCTGCGGCCGGCTTGACGGCTCTTTGCCCCGGAGCTTCCACCGCGACTGCTGTGTCGTGGCGCTGGCTTTTTGCCGCGCCGTACTGAATGCGGAAAATAAAAAACCTCTCGCGGAGTGATCCGGAGAGGCTCGATCGGTTCCGATCATGTTGCGGGTATACTACCCGAGCGAGCCTCCTTCCGTACCGCGCCGATCGCACGAATTTTCGGGCATCAAGGACCCGAGCGCGATCCCGCTAAACGGCTTCCGCTGGCCTTGCGACAGCCGCGGCAAGCCGCTCCGCGTGGCGGCTGGTGCTTTCGCTATGGTCGATAACCACAACATGGGGCGCGGCTTGTGACAGAGCCTCGGGTTAATGTCAATATCGAAGATGATATGCGACGCAGACCCTCGCAATCCCCGCCCGGAAAATCAGCGCGCCCGACGCAGCTCTGGCGACGCAATCTTCTTTGGCACGCGTCGGTACCAGACGAGCGCAAGCGCTGCGTAGAGCGGCCGTTCGTGCGTCAGCGCCATCGCCTCGGCCTCGCGCCGCTCATAGCCGGACGACGCCGCAACGATCGGGCCGACCGCGGCGGGATCCCAGTTGCCGCGGTAGTCGGGGTCGAACATCAGGAGTTCGAGCGCCCGCACTTCGATCATCTGGATCGGCCGCCGCGTCTTCAGCAGCGACAGCGCGGTGCGCAAGGCACCAGGGCCATGCGAGCGGTAGAAGTCGATGACGGTCCCGACCGCAACCGTGTCGCCCGGCTTGTAGAGGTCCTTGCGCGGCGGCGGCGAGCGCGGCACGCGGACACCCGTCTCGTCCATGACCTTCTGGATCGCGATGATTTCGGGGTCGCCGGCGACGAGGGCGGAATGGAACAGCTGCGGTTTCGTAACCGCGGTGCGGTCGGTGTTGATCGCGATGAACGACTCGGCCTGCCGCGCGACCGAACGCGGCCGGCTGACCAGCACCGGGATCAGCTCGACGGCGGGGTGCGTCGCGGCGATCGTCGCCGAGTGCTGGCCGTTGGTGATGACGAGGCCGTGCGGCGTCTCGATGACGTTCGGCGCCTGGAACTTCGACCAGTCGAACCGGCCGAGGATCCGCCGGATCAGGGCGGTGCCTTCCTTGCCGATCCGGCGCTGGTAGGTGTCGTCTACCCACAACGTCGCGGGATCGACCCAGCGCAGCTCCGGCGGATCGCCGACATCTTCGTTGAAGCGGACCCCATGCAGGGAGGCCGGCGCCAGCGATGCGATCGGGCGCAAGCCGCTCACAGGCCGAGATGCTCGCGCTCGTCGCGGCCGAGCTCGGCGCCGTGCACCAGCGCGCGCAACGCCTGGCGGGCGCGGGACAGCCGCGATCGCACGGTCCCGACCGGGATCGCCTCGTACGCCGCCATCTCCTCGTAGTTGTCGGCGCTGAGCGCGGCCTGCATGAGGAGCCGCCGCTGCCCCCGCGGCAACCGGCGCATCGCCGCCTCGACCTCGCTCAGCAGCCGCCGCGCTTCGGGGTCGACAACGGCGCGGACCTGCTCGACCTGCTCCGGTTCGAGTTCGATCGTGCTCTCGCGAACCGCTTTCCTCACCGAATTGATGCGCTGGTTGTGCGCGAGCGTCATGAGCCAACCCGTCAGGTTGGTGCCCGGCTCGAACAGATGCCGCTTCGTGAGGGCGCGCATGATCGTCTGCTGCACCAGATCCTCGGCGTCGGCCGGATTGCGGGTGAGGCTGTAGGCATAGCGCCGCAGCTTGGGAAGGCACGCCAGGAGGTCGGCGTCGGAGAAGGGTTGCGTCGTCATAACCCCGCTCCCCTAGCACTGCGGTTGCTTAGGATCGGTCTACTTCGGCCCGGATGGCTTTTACCGCGCCGGACAATTCTCATCGCGAAAGACGGCGCAGTATCCGACGCGCCAGTCCGGTGCGAGGAACCATCCCTGCGCCGTCGCCAGCGGCACGCGGCCGTCGCACACCTCGCGCGCCGCGTAGGCTTCAAACCGATCTTTCGCCGGATAGCCCCATAGGCCGCCCCGGTATTGCGGCCATAGGTTGCGGAGATCGTCGGCGCCGCCCAACGCCAGAGGCACACGATGGTCAATTTCCCACCGGCGCCGCTCGGGCCCAACCGGGACGGCCATGCCGTACTCGGCAAAGACCTGTGCCTTCATCTCCGGCGTGGTGAAGCGATGAGCACGCGAGTAGGACCCGCCGCCAGCGTGGCCGCAGATCGCATCGGCGTCTGTCGAGGCGACGACGCCGGGGGTCAGAACCGGATCGGGGGTCAGCATCGCTGTCGGCGGATCGGCGGTGGCATTTGCCGCAAGTGCGTATGCCGCAATCATTGCGGCAACGGGACGGCTTAGCACCAGTCTCGGCTGCCGTTCTTTGGTAAGGCAAGGTGGCGAAGATCTGCGCCTGTCGGGGCGGAGTGCGTTCATGAGCTGGTCGGGAGCCGGTTGCAGCAGTGTTGCGATCACCATATTCGTAAAGACGGTGTATCAAAATATCGCAATTTGCGCTATTGCCGTCGCAGTGCACTGCCGCTGCACGTGAGGGAGAGGGAAATCATGGACACTGCATCGACCATCGACCGTGGCCTGCCGCAGCAGATCGCCGAACTCGGGCGCATGATCTACGCGTTGCCGACGCCCAATGCCGCCGCAGCCGAGGCGCGCGCCGGAATGCAGCATGCGTTGACCGCGTACTCCGCTGCCGGTTGGGGCTATTCGCTCGGCACCCGGCAACAGCCCGCGGCGGCGACACCGCCGGCGGCGCGTACCGGCCGCGGGCGCCCGCGCAAGACCATCGCGACCGGGCGCAACCGGCGCACGAGCGCCGGCGCATCGTCGTCGTCGACCGCGCAGCAACCGCTGGGCAGCCGCATCCTCGCCGCGATCCCGTCCAACGGCATCACGCCGGCAACGCTGACGAGCCGCTTCACCGACCGGCCGAACCTGGTGGCGAGCGTCATCTCGCGCGCCGTCAAGAGCGGCAAGATCGTCGAGCGCGACGGCAAGTTGTTCGTGCCGGAGGCCAAGGTGGCGGACATCGACCGGGCGCAGCGCCGCCGGGGTCGGGCCGCGCAGACCGGCAGGCAGCGCGCCACCGGCACGGGCGGCAGCACCGGTGCCGTCACGGAGGCGCAGCCGCTCGCGGCGCAAGCCGGCTGAAGACCTGGCCGGAAACGCAAAAAAGACCCGGCGGCGCCCACGAGGGGAGCCGCCGGGTCTTCATAGTGTCGTACTCTGACGCGCGCAGGCGCGTCAGCTATGCGGCGCCGAACCCCCGCTCAGTCATAGCAGCAGCACGAACCGTCGCACCGCTCAGGCACGAGGCCGCAAGGGCATCGCGCAACCGCGGCGTCGGCATCCTTCTTCCGGTCAGCCGCAGAATATTCGACCGTTCCCGCGCCGCCGCAATCCGGGCAGAGTTGCGGAAAGCGGTCGAAGGCCGGGCGTTGCGGATCGGCCGCGCGCGGCACCAGCCCATCCCGGCACGCCGGGTTCGGGCATCTGGTCCGCGCCGCGCGCATTTGAGTAATGCCGGCGCTAGGCGACGGTCCCTACCGCAGGTGCCGGTTCTGCGGCGGGCGCGGGCGGCACCGCAGGTACTGCAGGTGCGGCAGCGGTCGCATCACGCGGCACGATCATTCCCATCGCCTTGAGCGTCTCGATGATCATCGCAACGCGCTGCGCATCGGGGATCAGCGAAACCCCGGCCTCGGCGATCTTGACCGGCTGCAGCACTTTCGGTGCCTGCATGACGGCCTTGGCCTCGGCGGCAATGTCCTTCGCCACCGTGACCAGATTGTCGGCGATCGCGTGCGCCGCCTTGATCCTGTCTTCGGACAGCGGCGACGGGATGCCCTTATCCTTGGCGAGCGCCGACCAGATGCCGCCGGCTTTTTCGATCCAGGCATAGACCTTGCCCCATGTCGTGGCCGGATCGGGCGTGCCGGTCAGGTTGACGTAGGCCTCGGCGGCGCACCGCACCAGCAGGAGGGCAAACGGCAGATACCAATGCGCGGCGAGCCACGCGGAAGCGGCGTCCATGGCGGCGTCCTTTCGGGTTAGGGAGGGAGGAGTTCAGGCGGCGATCGGCACCAGCATGCTCAGCGCGAGCAGCAGATCGTCAGGGTCGATCTTGTTGACCTGGCAGCAGAGGGGCCGCGCGAAGACGCCTGCGGCCTCGAGTGCGGCAGCGATCAACTCCGAGCAGAACCAACTGTCGTCGGCGCGCCAGTCGCGGCCGGAGGCAAAGCCCAGGATGGCGGAGATATCGTAAGGCTTGCCGAGCTGATCGCGCAGATAGCGGTAGAACCACTGTTCCCGCGGCCACGGCACCGGGATATCGACGACGAGACGACGGCTGAACACGGCATAGTCGGGCGGCCGTATCTGCACTCCCCGACCGTAGGGGCCTCGCCAGCGTGCCCCAAGGAGCCAGCCTTGCCGCGGGCCGGTGTCGCGCATTATCGCATCGACATGGGTGAAGGGCCCGAGGTGGCCAAACCAGCGGATCAGCGCCGAACTGAGGCCGCGCTGCGTCGAGAACTGGAGGCGGATCATGTCGAGCCTCCAGTCGCGGGAGTGCCAAGGCCGCCCCGGAGCGGTGTTCAGGTTAGTTTGGCGTCGGCGCCGATGTCGGGTGACGCCTGCCGCACCTATTTGCGCTTTGTCTTGTCCCGCGCGAACATGTCGAGCGGATCGAGCCGAAAGGATGGCGAGTATGGAACGAGAGAGCGAGACAACTTCAACCACCGAGATAGAGGTTACGCCGGAGATGATTGAGGCCGGCGTCCGCGTGCTCGATGAGTTTTTCGACTACGCCGATGACTTCATAGCAAAGAAGGTATTTTGCGCAATGATCGCCAAATCGCGGCGGGAACCCAAAGAGGCCGCCCCGGCTCAGGCCACTGGTTTACCACATGCACTCTGACAGCTAAGCCACCCCCGCCGCGGTCGCGGTGGCGGTCAGTCTGCCGGCATCGACGACGCAGGGGCAGTCGCCGCCGATGATCTGCATCTGGGCAGGCCGGCTCTGCCGCCGCCACCACCATCGCGAGCGCAGCGGCGAGATGGCGGGTCATTTTCAGGCGAACTCGCCCGAGGCTTTGAACTGCTGATAAAGCTGCGTCTTGCGCCGCCGCATGTCCGGCGTGTTCCAGCCGACGCAGGCGAGCATCATGTTGAACCCGCCGCCGTGGTAGCGCGCCTTGATGTAGGCGACGGCCGTCTCGGCGCCGATGACAGGATCGTTGACGAGATCGGGATTGCCGACGAGGTCCTGGCCGATGGCCTTGCCGATCGCGTCGTAATTGCCGCGGAAGGTCAGTTGGAACGGCCCCCGGCCGCGGTAGGTGTAGCCGTCATCGGTGCCCGGTCGGTTGCCGTAGCGGCCCCCATAGACGGCATCGAAGAACTCGCGGTCGTCGGCTTTCAGCGCATTGAGCGCCGCGTCGTCGGCCGGCACCCGGGTGCCGAAAATCTGCCGGATGCGGACGTTCGGCGTGTGCGCGTAGCTCATCTCGGTCTGCGGCGCGAACCCGCTCTCGCCGCCGGCAATCGCCGCGATCATCGCGCGCTCATCGGGATCGGTGATGCCGGCCTTGGTCATCGCCGCGATCAGCGCCGCCTTCATATCGGCCATGGCGCCACCTAGCGGTTGTGGAACATCTGCGCCAGGACCCCACCGCCAGTGAGCAGCGACACCGTCCAATGCACCCAGCGCTCCCAGCGCATCGCGGCCTTCTCGACGCCGCTGTCGCGGCCGCGCATTGCCGCCAGCTCATCCTTCATCTCGCCGATTTTGGTATCGACGCCCTCGACCTTGGTTTCGAGGCGCGACAAACGGCCGTCGACGCCGGCCTGGGCATGGCTCAGCGTCTCCTTCTGGACCTCGTTGCGTTCGGTCATGCGCTCGAGGAGGCGTTGCTCGCTCGCCTTCAGGTCCTCACGGAAATCTTCTCGCAGGCGTGAAAGCGATGCGACGATGCCCTCGACGTGGCCGCGCAGGGCGCCGATCTGCTGATGCACCGCGGGCGATCCCCGCGACTGGGTCGCGTTCGTCATCGTGTTCTTACCTCAAGGCTATCTTGCCAAGGGCGCGCTCTGCCGCCGCCGCGGCGCAGGTTTCTGGTGCTGCCCCTTGGCAACGAGATGCTCGCGCGTCAGCCGGATCGTCGCGCGGCGCAATTCATAGGGGTTGGTGTAAACCGTCAGGGTGTTGTTCTGCGCCCGGTACCGAGGGCCGCCGGGGCGGCCGTCGAGCACGAAAGTGCCCTCGCCGGAGGCCGACCAGTTCGTCGAGCCTTCCCATCCGACGACGCCGTCGATAACGCCGCCCTTGGTGTGGCTGATCTGGTGCGTCGCGCTCTGGCCGATCGCAAAATGCGTGTCGAACTCGGCGAGCGCCTGCTTGCGGTCGGCTTCGAGGAGCTGCCGTTCGTGGACCCCGCCCGCCTGGCTTTTGTCCAGCGTCACCATGACCAGCACGGACGGGTCCATGACGAGCCGCATGACGAGGTCGTTGAGAGCCTCGTCCGCGTAGCCGAACATGTTCATGACCAGCGACTGGCGGGCCCGCGACAGCAGGTGCGCGAGGATGCCGTGCACGTCGTCGCAGCCGACGTAGAAGGTGCGGAACTCGGGATTGGCGTCGCGCGGAAACGATTTCTCGGCGCAGAACGGCGCCAGGTGGTCCAAGCTGAAGCCGTGCAGACTCGGCGGCGGCACATCTGCCACCGTCGCCGCGGCCGGGGTGCGGGTCATTTTGCCGCTCGCAGGAAGGTCCGGCGCGTCAGGACACGACAGCGCATGACGCCACCAAAGCTGGCGACCCGGTGATCCGGCCGGCGCGGCGGTAGCTGCGGCCGATGGAGCGGATCGCGCGCCCGCTCAGCGAGCCATCCGCGAGCCGGGCCATCGTCGACTTCCACACGCCGTTCTCGAAGAACAGGCTGTAGCCGCCGGGGCGCAGGCTGGGGCATCCCGCCGTCAGCAGCCCGCGATGGTCGAAGCGCGCGTCGCCGCTGGGGTTGGGCAGGCCGAAGTAGCGTGGCGTCACGAAGTTGCTGACCTGCACGCCGCCGATCGCGTAGCCGTCGCTGTCTGCCTCGACCGGATCGGCGATCTCGACCGCGTAACCGACCGGGCCGAGCTGAACCATGCGCTCGGTCGTCGGGTCCACCAGCATCTCGCACAGCTCGTGGCTGAGGGTGACGCTGAGCATGGCGCCGTACTTGGCGTCATCGGCCGCGAAGACCCTGGCTTCGGGCAGCGGTCCGCCGGCGGTATCGTGATAGCCGAGATCGCCCGCCTGATCGGAGCGATCCATGACCCAGATCGGCCAGTGCGTCGGTTCGGGCTGCGCGCCGGCGCCGACGAAATGCAGCGTCGCGGTGACGCCCCACCACGGGGCGAGGTCGCGCGTCACCTGGATTTGCAGTGCCGGCAGCATCGCCGACAGCAGCGCGTCGGTCGCTACCGTGCTGCGGTTGACGATCGCGATATCGGTCATTGCCCGGCCGCCTTCCGTGCCGCCGCCTGCTGCGCCGCGACGGCCTGCGCCGGCTTGGTCAGCCCGGAGAGGTCGTTGGCGTAGGTGACGAGCGTCTGTATCTGCGTCGCGCTCGGCAGCGTCCCCGCGGTCGCGAGGGCGCAGGTATCCTGGATCGCGACATAGCCGATGTTGTCCGCCGTCATGACCGCGCTCGGCAGTTGCGGCGCCAGCACCAAGGCAAGCTGCACGAGGCTGTGCACGGTGTTGTCGAAGCCGCACATCGCCTTCACGTCGTCGACCCCGATCCCGAGCTTGGCGTTTACCTTCTGGATCGCCGCCTGGGCCTTCGGGGCGAGGCCGTTCAGCCAGGCCAGGACGCCCTGGCCGGATGGGGATTGCGCCAATTGCTGGGCGATCTGCTCGTACGACAGAACGTCGTTCTTCCCGGTCTGCGAGAGTGTGCAGGCGGCGGCCATCAGGGCGAGCGCCAGCGGCGCCACCTTCAGCAGCTTGGTCATCGAGGCGTCTCCTTGGGAAATCGTCGGCGGGCGACGGCGTTTGCTACGCGGGCGGCTGCCCCGCCAGGATCGCGGCTTCGCGCGCGCCGGTCAGCAGCGCGGCCGCGACGAGCGCGTCGAGTCCGGCCTTAGTCTTCGCCGCAGCAAGGTCGATGCTGTCGGCCGCCTCGGCGGTGATCAGCCAAACATTGACGGCATCGTTGGTTCGGGCGGCACCTGAGATCGCCACCAGCTCCGCTGTCGTGAACAGCGACAGAAAGACCGAGCGCGAGACGATCTTCGTCACCGGCGCGGCCGGTGCGGGCACGGGTTGGTTGCCCGCCGCAAGCCACTCCTGGTAGCAGCGCCACATCGGGTTGTCGGGTGCGTTCGGGATGACTGCTCCGGTCGCGAGAAACACGACGGCGCCTTGCGCGGTCGCCTGGTATGCGCCGGCCCCCGGATGGGCTTCGCACGGCCCCGGCGGCAGCGGCGCCTGCGGTGTTGCGGGAGCCTGCGCAGCCGCGGGAGACCCCAGCAGCACGAGCGCCACGAGCGGGGCAAGCCGTTTCATCGTCGCGCGCTCCCGTCTCAGTGCACCGCGACCGAGCCGTTGGCGGCCGGCGGCGAGGTCATCAGCACCAGCCCAGTCCCCGGCTGCATCGTGATCGTGCCGGTCATTCGCAACCCGTTCATCCGCCAGTAGACGGTCGAGCCGAGATTGTAGGTGGCAACCGCGCCGCCCGGAGGGTTGACCAGGACCAGGGCGTTGGCGAACTGGCGGCTGTAGATGCCGCCGCTGACGGAATAGGGTCCCTGCGCCGGGCCGTGGTTCAGATACCACCACGGCGAGAGGCCATAGTCCTCGTACTGCGCGACGTGGTAGGCCGACAGCGCGAGATAGGTATGGTTGCCCTTGATCAGCATGTCGCTGGCGATGACGAATTCCAGCGCTTCCGCGCCCGGTTGCGACGGCGCCGAGTGGCAGTTGCCGCCGCCGCCGCCGGCGATGTCGGTCATGTAGTTGTTATCGACATAGCCGGGAATGCTGAGGGTCGCGAGCACCGCGAACAGGATCTGCCAGTAATTGTCCTGCGTATCCCAGGGGCCGCAGGCGAACCACCAGCCGTCTTCGTTGAACCAGACATCGAGCTGCTTCGCGATGGTCACGACATCGCTGGCGTGCTGCGCCGAAAAGCCCAAATTGCCCATCAGGCAGGTATTGGGATTGACCCCTTCGATGGCCACCCGCACCGTCTGCACCCAAGAAGCGACATCGGCGACGTACTGCGGATCGCCGGCCCCGCCGGTGAATCGCTGCGTGAAGGTGCCACCGCCGCCCTCGCAGGTCGTGCCGGCAGAGAGCGCCACCGAGCAGGTGCCATAGTAGCCCCAGGTATTGACCGCATCGAGATTATCGAGCGAGATCGAGTTGTAGCCGTAGCGGACCTCGCTCAGGATATAGGCGAGCTCGACCTGCTGGCACTCCGATTTCCAGAACGCGAACGGCACCGACGGCGCGTCGGGCGGGCCGCCGAACATGTAGGCGATCGTCTTGTGGTCGCTCTGGTAGACGATGCAGCCGGGATGGTTGGCCTGCCACCACGACAGCGAATTGCCGGGGTGGTAATCGACCGCGAACGTCGTATAGGCCGAGGACCACACTCCTTGCGGCAGGGTTGGACTCGGCGGCCCAAGGCCGTTATCCGACGCCCATGTCATGTCGCGGTTGATCAGGGCCGAGGCATCGCTCATCGCGTAATCGAAGACCTGCATGCGCCCGAGCCGGTTCGTCGTATCCGCCGGGAGCGTGCAGGCGCCCGCGACCTCGATCGGTCCGACGAGGCAGGCGAGAAATCCGAGCGCGGCGGCGATCCGCCGCCAAGCCTTACGGCCCAGAGGGCGCGTTCTCTGCATCGCTGCGCTCCTTGCCGAGGTGATGGCGGATGATCTGGCAGCCGGCCGGGACGGTCTGGCCGGGGCCGAGCCGGGTCGGGGCTTGCCCGCCGCAGTGAACCCAGATTTCGACGCGGGGCGGCGTCGGCTCCGCAGCGATGGCGCGTTCGGCGACGGCGGCCAACGCCGCCGCGGCGAGCGTCATGACGATGACCCGGCGCATCACGGATGCCCCGCGCAGTATTTGACCGACCAGGAGATGCCGTAGCGCGACCCCGCCGCCCCGCCGACGGCCTTGTAGAGCACCCAGAAGCTGCCGCCGTTGACCTCGACGGCGTGGCTCGGATCGGCATCGACGAGCAGGTTCTGACCCGGCGTCACCACGCCGCCGACGGCGGTATTCTGCGTCTCGTAGTTAAGGTAGACCGTATCGCTCGACCCGGCCGGAGGCGCCGTGGCGACCCACACCGTGAGGTCGTAGAGCCAGCCGATCCCCTCGGGCAACGTCACCGCGACGGCGCCCGAGCCGCCGCTGTAGCCGGCGAGGCCGAAATAGGCCGGGCTGGTGTCGGGGCCGAGCGGAGGCTGCATCGGGTCGGAATGACCGAAGATGGTCTGGCAGATGTTCGGAGCCGGCGCGACGCAGCTGTCCGCGAGGGTGGTCTGCGGCCCGGCGACGAGCACGTCGCCGGGATTGACCGTGCCGGTCTGCGGGCACGGTGCGATCGACTGCGCATGGCCGAGCGGGGCAGCGAGCCACAAAAGGCCGAACGCCAGCACAACGCATTGCAGCGCCGCCCGAAGCGGTCTGTTCATGCCAGGGTTTCTCCCGGTTCGGTTTAGGCGCCGCTGTTGCGGCAGTCGGCGGCCCAGTGGTAGCCGAAGAATGAGACCGTCCCGGCCGACGCGGTGGAGTTGATGTGCGCCGCCGTCTGTCCGATCAAGCCGGTGTTGAAATTGACATCGGTATTGTTCTGGAAGTCGCGCACTTTGCCGGACGCGCCGGTCGTAGGACTCCAGATCGTCAACGTCGGGTCGCACACCTTGCGGGATTTGAAGTAGATCGGCACTCCCATTCCCGCCGAAGCAGACGAATATAATTCGGCGACGCCGTTTGTGGTCACCGTCGCCGGCGCGACGCCGTTGTCGTAGCTCGTCTCAAAGAAAGCCTGGTTCCACGCCGCATCAAAGGCCGGCGGAGCGACTTCCATCGGTGGCGGATTGGCGTTGAGCCCGGTCGCCACGTTGGGGGTTGCACGACAGTCCATGCCGCCAAGCGCGATGAAATTCGGGCTCGTGATCGCGGTGTTGAGGTCGAGATCGATCGACAGGCCAAGGCCGCTGGCGTTGTTGGCGGCGAAGGTATAGGCGACGGTCGCCACCTGCGTAGCCGGGACGGTTTGCAGGCTGACGGCGCTGACATCTGTTGCGTTGCTGCCGAAGCTGTCCTGTCCGGCGGTCGCCCGCTTGACCGTCAACTTCGGCGTAACCGCCGTCGAAAGCGAGTTGTAGAGCAAGAACTGGCAGGTGACGTTCTGGCCCGCCAGTTGCGCCGCCGTCTGGCTGTAGATCGGGAAGCGCAACACGATGTCGGTGACGCTCGACGCCGGCACCAGGGCCATCGCCCAATAAGCCTGCGGCGGCGAGAAGTAAGTGGTGGCGGTCCCCTGCTGCGCGCTGACCGATCCGCCGGTCGGGACGATGTAGACGCCCTCGGGCCCCCAGCCGCCCGAAGTCGTGACCGTTGGAGTGGTGCCGCCGTACCACTGTGACAGGCTCGAATTGCGTAGCTTGTTGACGAAGCCCCGGATCGGCGTCGCCGGATAGAGCGTCCCGGCGTTCGCGGTGAATCCCGTGGCCGCCAGCGGCACGCTGGTCGGAGCGGCGGAGGAGGAATTGGGGTTGCCGTAGAGCGAAAACCCCGGCAGTGAGGTGAGCGGCGCGAGGCCGCTGTCCTGGAACTGCCCAGATGTGGACGAGGCGGTCGGCAGATGGCCGATCGTGAACGAGCCGGTATAGGTCGCGAGGCTGCTGCCCTGCACAAAAGCGCGGGTGAATGCCACCCAGTTCGCCGTCGCCCCATGGCAGCGCCAGACGATGGCCTGCCCGTTGAAATTGAGGGCTTCGCTCGCGCCCCCGTCGATGGTCCCGCCGGAGGGGGTGACCGTGTCGTTGTACGCCCCGGCGTTCAGCGCCTCATCGGCAACCGCGAAATAGTGCCCGTCATTGGTCGAATTGCACGCGGGGGCGGAAATCGCCGTGGCGCCGGGAGAACCCGAGGCGACGACGTAAAGTATCTGCCCAAGCGAAACCGATCCTGCGGTTCCCGATTGCAGTTGCGCCGTCGCGAGGATCGGCACCAGCCCGTCGTAGGAGGTCTGGAACGGCACCGGGGTCTGCGCCGCGACCGGCAGGGAGGCGAGTAGCGCCGAGAGGATGGGCGCGAGAAGCCGGCGCAGCCCTCTCGGCGCCGCGAAGTGCGGCGTGAGCATCTGGTCTGTTCTCCGGCTTTAGGGGATCGTGACGGGCTGCGTCGGCCAGGTCCCGCCGTGGCCGCCAAGCATCGAGGCTTGCGCCTGGATCAGGTCGTAGACGTAGGTTTCGAGCGCCGCCGCCAGATTAAGGAAGTCGGCGTTGCCGATCGCGTGCGCGGCTCCGGAGGCGTCGTAAAGGTTGAAGGTCGAGCCGCCGCCGGGCAGGCCCTTGCCGTTGCCGATACCCGCCGCGATCGCGGTGATCTTGCCGATGCTGGCGTCATCGATCGCGTAGGCAGCATCAAGGCTTGGCGTCGCGGTCGAGGAGATGCGGCACCCGGCCGCCTTCAGAACGGCGTATTGGTCGGCGATCGAGACCTCGCCCCAACCCGTCCAGCCCGCTGCCTGGATCGCTGCGGCGGTCGCGCCAGCCTTCGCCAGCACGTCCGCGAGTTCGCCGTCGGTGGCGATGCGGCTCGGGAGGTTTCCCGCGGCGAGCCAGGCCTCATACCCCGCATCGGTGAGTGCGACATAACCGGGGCCGGCGCTGGAAAAGACGAGGTCGCTCTTGTTGCCGACCAGCCAGTACCAGGAGAGCGGTGTATAGGCCATCTCTCGCTCTCCTCTAGTTGTAGACGCTGGTGGCGTCGACCGCGCCCGCCGTCGAGCCCGGCAGGAAGCTCGCGCCGCCGCCGTCGGTCTTGATGTACGACTGCACCGCCGCGTTGTAGCGCTGCCCGGTCGCGCCGCCGGAGAAGGTCACGTACGCGGCGCTCAGCTGCACGAAGGACTGGTAGTTCAGCGATATGAAGGTTGTGAAGGCGGGCGTGCCGGTCAGCGTGATCGTGCACACGGTGGCCTCCGGCGCGTAGAAGCTGCCGTTGCCGCCGTTGACGTGCTGTCCTGCATTGCCGTTGATCGTGTAACCGGTGGCCAGTTCGACGGTGCCGCCCTGCGTCAGATAGATCTGGTTGACCGCGGCCCCAAAGGCGATGCCGGTCGAATTGAGCAGGATGAAGCCGCCGGCCCCGATCTGGACGCAGGATGCCGAACCGCCGCCGGTCGAGCTGAGCTGCACCGTCCCCGTGATCTGGATCGCCGCGTTGACAGCGCTGATGCAGTAGGTGGAGACGGCGCTCAGGGCAATTGAGGAACTCGACGTGAAGTTCCAGATTTCGCCGACCGAAGGCAGGCCGGAAATCGTGCCCGACGCCAGGAGGCCGGCAGTGAAAGCGCCGGTGCACTGGAAAGTGAGGCTGTAGACGCCGCCGCCATCGAAATGCGAGAACGCGTAGTTGCGCGCGGCCTGAAGCGTGCGGAACGGCTTTGCCGAGGTACCGTCTGCAGTCGAGTCGTTGCCGGTCGAGGCGTTGACGTAAATCGTCGTATTGGCGGTGAGGCGGGTGCGGTTGCCGCCGCCGACCCATTTCGCGGTCAGTGCATTGCCGGTCTGGCTGCACACCCACATCAGGCCATCTGTCGTGTCCCAGCAGAAGTTCGGGGCGTAGCTCGGCCCGACCGTGCCGACGACGGTGCCGGCGAGGTTGCCGTTCGGATTGCCGGCGTAGGTCCCGACCGTCGGCTTCTGCGTCAGGCCGGCGAGGAAGGGCGCCTGCGGGTAATTGCTCGGGGTGTTGCTGCCCTGCGACGGACCGGCGACGAGTATCTGGTTGGCGTTGACCTGCGTCTGGCCGAAGGTCAGGTCGATCAGGTAAAGCCCGACCGCACCGCCCGGCGCGTTCGGTGGCACTTCCGAACCCGTGGTCGCGACCGTGCCGTAGGTGACGCCGATCGTGCACACACCCTGCCGGCGGGTGTTCTGCAAGGTGTTGTTGTTGTTCGGACCGCTGTACGGCGCGCCGGTCGGGTTGACGGTGTTGAGGTAATAGAGGAGGCCACCGGTCGGATCGTCGGACGGGATTGAATCTGCCTGGCTGAACGAGGCGGTGATCAGGGCATAGCGAGACTGGCCGGCACCGAGGCCGGAGGTCGAGAGCAGCACGGTCTGCGCGACCGCGAAGCCCTGCATCATCGTCTGCGTCGTATCCGGGTTCAGCGAGCCGTAAGCGGTCGTATCGAGCTGCGCCAGCTGGTAGATGTCGCCGGCCGCAAGATTGATCGTCAGGCTGGCGGGAGCGGTCGGCGTCGCGCCGAGGCCGGTGACGACGGTGCCGGTGCTGCCCAGGAGGTCCGCGAGGCTCTGAGAGCGGGCGTACTCGTTGCCGCGCCAGGCCCAGAGATGGTCGTAGTCCCTGACCATCGACTGGTCGTAGATGATCGGTCGCCCGTAGATGCCCACGCGCGTGCTCCTGCCTTGCCGCGCGCCGTTTGGCGTGCGGTTTGGTTCAGACGATGTGCGGAAGGCCCGGAGCTAGCCGGGCACAAAGAGACGGGTTACGGCGTCAGCGGCCGGCCGCCGCTGTCGTCGAGCGGTCGGAGGCTGCCGTCGATCAGGAAATCGTAGGCAAGCTGCTCGGTGACGTTGACCGGGTTGAGGAACCTGACCCAGACCGTCGTGCCTTCGGACTTGAGCCGGTTCACGAGGCCGTAGACGAGCTGCGCCCCAGAGCCGCCGGCGGTGGGGCCGTCCCAATACCAGCCGGCAAAGCCCGAGTTGTTGCCGTAGAAACCACCGTCGTAAAACGACCACTGCGGCTGCGCCCCGAGGCTCTTGACGGCCGGCAGCGAGCACTCGACGAAGCCCTGGTAGCGGGCGTTGCCGTTCGAGTAATTGCCCGGCCGCGCCGTCGCATCGACGCCGTAGAAGGCATAGCCGTAGCAGGCGTTATCGCGCGGGTCCCACGGCTCGATCATGCGCACCGGCGCGCCCGTCAGGGTAGCGACCGCGGCCTGGATGGCGCTCCTCGTATTGGCTGGCGGAAACAGGTTCTGCTGGATGCGCAGCCGGAACGGATCGTCGAGTTCACCGGGAAGGCGGGGCAGGCTCGGCCCGAGGTAATCCGTCGAGGCGATGTCGAGCCAGCCGCCGGTCGCGGTGGTGATGTAGAGCTGCGCCGTGACGTATTGCAGAAACCACCAGATCCAGCCGGCGATGCCGTTGGCCCAGCCGGCGAGATAGGCCTCCAGGACCGGCTCGGGCGTGTCCGTCGCGCCGAGTTCGTCGCCCGGCTCCGGGAACCAGCCGCGCGGCAGCAGATCCCGCACCCGCCGCAGCATCGATGGCGTGACCGTCGCCGGCGGCAACGGGGTGACCGGAGCGGTCATGGATTCAGGCTCCGAAGGTCTCGCGCTGCGCCTCGCTCAGGTTGGCGCGCCATTCCTCCATCACATCGACCGCTTCGGATGCGGTCGCGGCCTTGCGGTCGAGCCGCCGGCCACCGGCGGCAAACGCGAGGCCATAGCCCTCGCCTTTCACCGCATTGCGCGTGATCCGGCCGCGGATGTTGCTGAAGGCGTGGCGGTCGGGGATCGCGAAGACCGCGATCGTCGCCGTCTCGCCGCCGTCCTCACCGCCGCCGAACGACAGCACGATGGCGCCGTTCGGATAATGCGTCTGGTGGAAGGCTCCGGCGAGCCAGCCGCGCGCCTCCAGCTCGGCGAGGAGCGCATCGTGGCGCACATCCATGGCCTCTTTCTCCCGAGCCTCAGGCGGCGGCGACCGTGCCCGGCACGGGCACCTGGATCAGGGTCAGCGCCAGATCGGCATTGGAGCCGTTGATCAGCACCGAGGGGACGCTGACGTTGATGACGCCCGGAACCGACAGCGCGACATCGACCGCCGCGGCGACGGACACCGTGATCGGCGTCGGCGCGGTGCCGGCCGGCAGGGTCTGGAGGTAGGCGACCCAGCTCTGCCACATCGTGTTGAGCCAGTTTGCCCAGGCAGCGTCGACCGCCTGCACCACCGTGCCGTGGTTGAGGCCAGGCGCCGAAGTGATCGTCCCGGATAGGCTCACCGTCACGGTCGTGGGGCCGTAGACGCCCTGCGGCCGCACCGTGAACGCCCGAACAGCGTAGATGGCGTTGTAGACGGCGGTCAGGAGGCTCGACGGCGGGTTGTGTGAGCCGTCGTCGATGACGACGAAGAACGAGCCGTAGTCGGTGCCGAGGCCGGGGTAGTCCTTGTTCTCGACGAGCAGGTAGAACAGCCCCTGCTGGACGTTGGCGATGGCGCTTTCGATTGCGGTTTCGTCGGCGGAGGGCAATGCCGCGATCGCGAGCTGGAAGCGCTGGCGGAAGGCGTCGTCGTTCTCGGCCGCCATGCCGCCGGTAAAGGCGGCGACATTCGTGACCGAGTCGAAATTGCTGATCGTGCCGTCGACGATGGAGGTGATCGTGTTGGCGGCGACGTTGCCGACCGTGCCCGCATTGACCGCGACCGCCGGGACGATGATGCTCGCGGTGCCGGCCGGGCAGACATAGCTGCCGGTCGCCGGGTTGTAGTAGGCGTTCGCCGTGTCGAGGGTGACGGTGAAGCCCTGCGTGCCGTCGGCGCTTTGCAATTGCGCCGTGCCCGCCGGGCCGATCGTGACGACACCTTGCAACGATGTGTCGCCCCGCGTGAAGGTGACGGTCCCGGTGGCGTAGGTCGCCGGCAGGCGGGTGAAGGCGCTCTGGCCGATCGGCAACGGCCACTGCGCCATCCAGCTGTCGAGGTCGGCGCCGGTGGAGGTCTGGGCCCGCGTCAATGCCAAGAGCCGCAGCCCCATGCGCTGAAACCACAGCGCCATGAAGGACGAGGCCTCGCCGATCGCCAAGCCCACAGAGCCGACCGAGAAGTCGAGCGCCGTCTTTGAAGCCGCTTGCGCGGCGGCGGCGAACGATTGGACGAACTGCTGGAACGAGCGGGTAACGATCGTCGGCAGGGCAATCGCCATGATCTACCCGCCGTTGCTGTTGCCGACCGCCGGATTGAACGTGAGCAGCATCGGGGCGCCCGACTCGGCGTCCTGGTACTTGATGTTGACGATCTGCTCGCCCGACCCGGCGGGGATTTCCTGGATTTCGACCGCCGGCTGCGGCGAGTGCGCCACCGCCGCCTCCTGGTACATCTGCGCCCGGACGATGCCGGTGATCGTGCGCACGTTCCGGGTCGAACCGATCTTCTCCGGCAGCCCCGCGCCGTACTCGGGATGCGCCAGCAAGGCACGCTTCGGGGTCAAGAGACGGCGGATCACCCGCTGCGTGCCGAGCGCGGAGCCGTCAACCGTCTGAAGATCGCCCGAGGGCGTCTGCACCAGATCGGCGGCCCAGCCGTACTGGCCGATCGAGATGTCGGCCATTATTCCGGGATGACCCTGAATCCAAGTCGCTCAGCCGCCGCGTTCAGAGCCGCTTCGTCCGCCGGCCAGAAGATCGCGGGCACGTCCTCAAAATCGAGCCTACCCGCTAGGCTATAGTATATCTCTGCCGTGATTACATCGTCGGCCGTTGGGCAAGAAATGCGATACCCGGTAATAAGGCCGGGAATCAAATCACCGTTCTCATCCCTGATCTCAGTATCTCGCCCGATCAGAATGCTATCTTGCGCCTTCGCCTTGATGCTCAACCTCATCATGGTAGCTCCGATTTACTGTGCAAACAGTACGGTGGAATTGGACCCGTCAGCGAGCTTGACCGGCTGCGTCGAGCCGCCGTTCTTGAAGGTCGCGTTGGGCGTGTTCGTCGTCCACGTATTCTGAGCCGTGTGCGTGTAATCGGGCGCCGACGTGACGATCTTGACCTTCCCTTGCAGGGTCAGCGAGCCGTCCTTCGTCATCGAATACATCGACCCCTGCTTATCGATCAGCATCAGTTCTCCAGCCTGTAGCTGCTTCACGGCGTCGGGGATTTTCTTGCGCGCATCCCAGGCGCGGGTGACGCCGAAGCCCTCGTTGGCCCCGAACTGCGGGAAGGCGTGGAAAATCTGGTCGCCCTGATCCGGCCCCACGGCGGGCGGGGCAAAGAAGCCGTAACCGTCGCCCACCCACGGCGCGTGCATCGGCGACCACCCGGTGACGACGCCCTCCGGCTGGATCGCGTACTTGGCCGACCAGGTCTTCGGGTCGAACGCGTTGACGAGCGAGTGCCGGGCTGTCGGCTGCAAGCGGATCACCCGCTCGACCTCGTCGCGCACGAGGTCCTGGACGCGGCGCACGATCGCCTCGAAGAAATGATCGAAGGCCGACATCTAGCTGCTCTCCGCCGACCCGACCGAGCCTTGGCTGTCCTTGTCGCGTGCCGTGACGTGCATCGTGTAGCCCGACCGCACGTCGAACGAATGGGTGATCTCGTTGACGTGGTAGGGCTGGTCGAACGCCGTCCCGGTGCCGGACAGGGTGACGGTGAACTTTGGCGTCAGGCTCGGGTCGCCCGGCAGGTGGAAGGAAATTTCCTTCTCGAATTTCGACAGCTGGTCGGCCTTGTTGCGCGCGTGCTTCCCCGACTGCGACTTGGTCATGCCGGGGATGTTGTGGTGGTAGGCCAGCGGCTTGTTCGAGTGCCGGCCGCGGTATTTGCTCAGCGAGGTGTGCGACTTGCCGGTCTTGGCGTGGAAGCTCTGAACCTTGCTGTCGATCCCTTTCGAGACCTGCAGGTCGCGCGTCAGGGTCAGCGACTCAACATTGGCCGAGGCCGGGCTGAACGAACCCGAAGTGCCTTGGCTGATCCGCGGCGGCGAGTAGTAGACCTTGAAGTCGCTGCCGGCGTCTGCGGCATCGGGTGGGGCCAGGGTGATGTTTTTGCCCTGCACCGTGATGTCGAGCGCCTCGTGGTCGGCGATCCCGGTCAGCACATCCCATTCCGAGCGGTTCAGAAACAGCCGATGCTGGTCCTGGTTGTACGGGTCCCCCACGGCGTCGCCGCCATCGTCGCCCGCCCCCTGGATCGAGATGTTCAGCTCGGGATGGTTCTGCTGGATTTTGCCGATGATCTGCTGGTTCGAGACGGGGTTGCCCTCGAAACCCTCGTCCATCCGCGAGTCGATCAGCTGCCCGGCATAGTCGCGGCCGGTGATGACGAGCTTTGCCTCGTGGCCGGCGTGGCCGCCTTCGTGCTCGCCCCCGCCCTCGCCGGCGAGCGGCGTCAGGGTTTGCTTCTCGACCGGCCCGGTGATCAGCGAGGTCCACTGGCCGCCGCCGTCATTGCTGGCGTTCTGGGCCAACGAAATGGAGATTTCGATCTCTATCTCGGCCTGTTCCGACCACCATTTCCAGTCGAATGGCGCCTTGGCGTCGAACAGCGGCAACTCGACGGTGAAATGGTCGCTCTTGTGGTTCGAGGTCTTGGTAACGTGGAACGACTCGAAGCGCAGCGGCGTGCCGTTCGCGGTGACCCGCCCCAGCGGTCGGCGGACCTGCGACTGGACGTTAGACGACAGGCTGGCCTCCCGTGTCGAGCTTCGACGGGATCAGCAAAGTCACGGACCCCTGAATCCACGGGTCGGTCAGGCCGTTCAGCACCGCGATCCGATCCCATTGCGTCGCGTCGCCGAGTTCGTCGAGCGCGATGCGGAACAGGTTGCCGCCGATGACGCGGAGCGTCTTCTGCGGCGCCGGCGCGAGCACGCCGCCGTTGACGAGGGCGACCCCGGCCATCACACGGCCCCGGCCTCAAGGTTGATCGCCATGCGGTTGAGGTAGGACTGCATGTCGATGAGGTCGGGCGCCTGATCGGCGGTGGACTGATAGGCAAGGAAGGCGGCGGCGTTGACCGCACCGTCCACGCCGGAGACGACCCCCGCGACGGTATCACCGATCATCTGCGTCTCGGCCTGCGCCAGCGCGCTCTCGACATCGCCGATGCAGCTGTCGAGCGCGGCGATGACAGGCGCCATGCCGGCCTGGCTCTCGCCGACGAACGGGCCGTTGGCCTGAACCGTCTGGCGCAGCGTCGTCAGATCGGTGGCGAGCTGCGTCAGATCGATCGTCATGGCTTGCTGCCGTTCCGCGATGCGCTCAGCGGTCCCGATGCTGCTCGTAGTGATCGACCGCGACACTGACCAGCGCGATCAGCACCAGCTTCTGCATTTTGGCGGCTCCTTTTTTTGGGCCTATCCGTTCCACGTGATCGCCTGATTGGCCGGCTGCGCCGAGCCGAAGGAGGCGGAGAACGGCGACGGCATCGCGCTCGGCACGGTCATGTTGAGCTGTGTCGCCGAGTTCAGCGTGTTGGTCATGTCGCCGGCGACCAGGGTATCGAGGTCGCCCGTGCCGTTCTGATCGGCAGGCGACTGCGGATCGTCGATGACCTTGATGACCATCTCGAACGGCACCCGCGAGACGAATTCGAACTCCGGTTTGAAGTGCGCGATGACGACCGTATAGGAAAGCACATCCCACGACAGCGTGACCGGGGTGCCGGTCTGCCGCATCTGGTCGATTTCCAACGCCGCCGCGACGGCGTCGCCGACATCGTCGGAATAGAGCGTGCCCTTCCAGTGGATGTCGTCGTCGCTCGGCCCCATCACGTCGACGATACGCACGCCGCCCGGCAATTGGTGGACGCCGAGCCGCTGCGCGCCGCCGAAGTTGATGTTCTTGTCGGGGACTGAGCCGCCGCGGGCCGTGAACTGCCCGATCTGGACGGGAAAAAGCTCCATGGCGGAGAATTACCGCCGCGCGCGATCGACGATCGTCGTGCCCAAGCAAAGCATCGGCTGGACCTCGATCGACAGCGTCTTTGCGGCGTACTCGCAGTCCTGCTGCTGCGCGTAGTAGCGGATCAGATCGGCCTCGACGTGACCCGAACTCAGCCACACCGCGACGAGCGCCCACGCCATCGTATTCATGATCGGGGACCCTCTTGGGAAATCAGTTCGGCGACGGCCGCGCCGAACCGCCGGACGTGTCGGGCCGCGCGAAATCCAGCTTGTCAGGCACCATTGCGGCCACTACGCTTACTCCTATCGCGTAAAGTTTGGAGCAACAGCCCGTGACGCCGGAAGAGGGCACTCCCTTTACTAAAGAGCAGTTGACTATAATGGCAGGTGCGCTTGAGAAATTGCCAGATCACGTGATGCTTGTGGTCGAGTTTTTGATGAAGTCACTATTGGACAAAAATATTTTATCGGAGGCAGACATCGCGGGATGGATCGAAAAGCTTGGCACATCGACTTATCCACCCGCAGTCACCGCCGTGGAAAAGCTCAAAGCTTTTTTAGTTCGGACTGGGTTTGACCGAACCGCCTGAGTAGTCAGGCCGGGCACCGCCAGCAGCCTTGCCGCCGCCGGACAAGGCTTGTGCGACACCCTTGGCGGCCAAGGCCGCGATCTGCGAGCCAAGTTGGCCCATGTTGATGTTGACGTTGCCGGTCAGGGTCGCGGTGCCTTGCAGCTGCACGGCCCGGCTCGCGGTCGCCTGGATGGCTGCGGCCGCGGCCTGAAGGGCCGCCACCGCTCCCGCTAGAGCGCCCGCCACGGCACCGGCGCCTGCGGGGTTGTGTCCCTCGCCCCCGGCCATGCCGCCGTGGACCCCGCCGACGGTGCCGAGCGCGTACGAAGCGCCTTCGGCTTCGTGAGCAGCCGTCCGAGCCACGGGCATCGTGTGTAAATCGAGGCCCAGCGCCTTGCGCTCCGCAGGTGTGGGGACAAACCCGGGGATTTCTCCAGCCATCGTGCCAGCGCGCCGGATGAACGGCGGCATGGTCCGGTTGTGAGCATCCAAATTTAGCGGTGCTTTGTATCCAGGAAGCGCTTCGGCCAGTTCCGGAGTTAGCTCAGGATCAAGGCCAACAAGCGCCCGAACGTAGTCTGAAATCGTCTGCCACATCTCGGCCTGGCCGATCTTCTGCGAAGACCAGCCCTTTTTCCGCAATTGTGGCTCTATCTTGTTAAACTTCTCCCAGTCGATGCTATTCAAGTAGTCGTATGCAAGGAATCCAGCGCCCGCTGTGCCAAGTGCGGCACCGAACGCTCCAAAACGCCGTAGGACGCGACTTGCTTTCGAGACTGCTGCCCCAGCACCGGCGCCGGCTGCGGCCTTGGCGGGGCCGCCGGTTATAGTGCTCCCCGTTAACCGGCCCGCGGCCGCCGAGAGCTGGCCCGCCGCCAAGGAGAGCCTTCCGGCGGCACCAGTAAGAGCAGGGCCTGCCGTCAGTAGGCGATAAGCTGCCCATCCGCCGGCCAAGCCTATGCCCCCGATCCCGCCGATCTCTGTGGCGCGGGCAATGCTCGGATGTGCAGCGCGCTTCTCTGCAATCCAGCTCAGCGCATCCGTCGCCAGATTGACAACACCCAGATTGTCGGTGACTAAGCCAATCGTTGAGGCGAGCGAGTCGAGTTGTTGCCGGAATGCCTGAAGCGCCTGTTTCGGATCGGAGCGGTCATAGTCGGTGCCGACCTGGTTAACCATTTCTGATGTCCGAACCATGTTCGGATATTGCGCCAGGAGTTCTTCGACGAACTGTACGGCCTTGCGATCGCTGAAAGCCATGTTCAACGCGCGCATCGCCTTCGCGCGCTCGTTGATGTCTCCGGCTTTGGCCTTCCCCCAATCTATGCCGAGGTTAGAAAGGGCCGGCAGGAGATCTTTGACGACCCATTTCAGCGGCTCGTTCATCTTGAGCAGTTCGTCTTTCCAAGCACCAGCCTCAATTTTCACGTGGCCGTGCTCTGAGCGCCATTTGTGCGGGTCAAGCAGGCCAAGCTTCGTTGCAAACTCCATGGATGCGACTGTCCCGCGGCCGAATGTCGAGCGCTGGAAAGTCTGTGCCATAGTGCCGACTTTTGAGCCGCTGCCCATCGCCATAAACAGTTCGGGCAGATAGTGGGTGATAAAATCCGGGTCCATCATGTAAGCGGCGGACCCGGCTGTTGACGCGAACTGTGTGAACGCATTCGCGCCCATCTTGCCGCCGGACGCGATTACGGCACGCATTGCGCCCGTGATGAAGCTGTTGAGGCGTTCCGGGCTCGTATTAAAACCGAGCTGCTCGCCGGCGCGTATTGCGCTGTAGAACTGGCTGGCTCGCTCTCCGGTCGTGCCGGCGTTCTCTCCCATGCTGTTTGCCAGAACAGCGTTCCACTTGGCCGCTTCCGGAAGCCAGTGCATCAGCTCCGGCATCGGATCGCCGCCGTGAGACATGCTCATCATGATCGGATAGAGCTCGCGCTCCAGCGCCATGACCGAGGCTGCCGACATGTTCGGGACCTGCCGGGCCACCCGATAGGCGGCTTGGTTCATCAGGCCCAAGTTGGCTGCGGCGCCCGGACTCGTGCCGAGCATCTGCCGCGCAAGAAATCGTTGATGGCCGTATTCAACACTCGGTTCGAGGACGGTGCCGGCCATGCTGGCCATCATCTCGATGTCATTCACGGCGTAGAAGCCGCGGCGGGCAAGTTCCCACATGCTGGCATGTCCACCGCGCGGAGCATGCCCCCCTGAACCGATAGCGGGCGGCCTGCCGCTCGGCGGAACGCTGCCCCCAGTGCCACGCGGCGGCGCGCGGAGCGTCGAAAGCAATTTCGACAAAGCCGACGCTTCACTCCTGGCCGCCTTCAAATCGCCAGCCAATGTCTGGACACCGCTGGCTGCGCCGGAATTCAGCCGGACTGTCCGAAGCGTCTCCCCAAGCTCCCTTGACGATTTTGCTGCTATCGCGGCAGTGCGCGACAACAGTTCCATATCCTTGGCCGCTCGGCCGACGCCGAGGGTACTAAAGGACTTACCGAACTCCTTCTCAAGCCGGCCGATCTTCTCAAACATTGCTCCGATTTCGCGGAGCCGCCGCGTGGCGCGGTCATTCAAAACAAGATCGGCTTCAACCAAAAAGCGAGCACCCATTTACTTGGCCCCCGTAAAGACGTGCTCGAATTTTCTTGCCATTTCTTGCTCGACCGGCTTTTGACTGAGCTTCATCGCCGGCTCCATTACCGGCCGCGGCGGTATTCCGCGCGACGTGCCTAGTTCCTGAAACAGGTCAATCAGATCATTGCTGCCAACTGAAAATTCGCGCTCGCCAGCGACCACAGACTCGACGCTGTCGCGGATCGCGCCGCTGCGCAGCAAAGGACTGGGCGAAGGCCAGCCGTGCCGCGCCTTGTCTTCCAAGGTCGAAGCCGCCAGCCCAGGCCAACCCGCGCCAGCGCCATTGCCGTACAAGCTTTGCGCCCGCTTTTTGACGATCTCGGCGCCCTCTTTGAGCATCCGCCGCTTGGCCTCCGGCATATGGCCGGCGCAGCGCTGGAGAAACTCGCCGAACTCGGCGAGGCTCTTGAAGGTGCGGGTCATCGGTGTCTACTTTTTGGTTTGCGGCGTAGATGGGGAGGGAGTGGTGCGCTACCTCGTTCTCATCGTGATCATTCTGATCTTCATTTTCCCGACCTCGCGCGAAGCCACGCTCGCGGTAATCGCGGGGCTGATGCACCAAGCAAGGGATCTTGGACAGTCGGGGTTGCCCGAGTGTGACAGTCCTCGGGCGCGCGAAGAAGTTGACGACACGATCTCCCGCGCTCCCCTAGGGAAGATCTACGGGATATCGGTTATTGAATACGACGCAGTTGAGACAGTTTCCCAATCAGCCTCTTTGGTGGAATGCAAGGCGACAGTTGTGCTCAACAACGACACGTCGCATCCCGCGACTTACAGCTTCACGCTCAAGGGCGATCAGCAGTTTGTGCGCTTCCGGATCATAGGATTGGGCGACTAACCATGCAAACCATGAAGCAGCGGCGCGGCCACTTCAGGCGCCCAGTTATCCTGGCGCTTCTATCCATATTGCTCACGCTCAGCCCCATGGCAGACAGCGCCGCTCGCGGTCATCGCGGCGGCATCTACGGCTTCCGCTCCAGCCCGTGCAAAAGCTCATCGTGCTGGTCGAAGCACCCGAGCGGGTCGTGGACGCACCCGCTGACGCGGCGGAGGCGGTAGGATCAGGCCATCGCCAGTTGGCGGTCGGTCTCCGGCTCCGCCTCCCGGTCCTCGAATTCGATTACCAGCCGCTTGCCGACTGCGAGGGCCGCACGGTCGAGCGTATCGATTGTTATGCCGGCACCGTTGGGGTCGAGAAGCCTGTCTACGGCGGTGCGGCTGGTGTGCATGCGGCGGGCCATCTCGGCCTTCGTGATGCCCGATAGCCGGATCCAGTCTGCCACCATGTAGGCGATCACCTTGCGCCACGCCTGATCGACCACGACTGCATCAATCCCCTCTTCGACGAGGAAATCGTCGAAATCGCTGCCGATATGAGGATTTGTCTTTCCAGTGTTTGCGGTCATTTTGCTTTTTCCATTCGGCGTTTGCGCGCACGCGCCAGGTTGATGTCCGATTGAGGGGTTTTCTGCTGCTTCTTGATGAAGCCATGCAACAGCAGCATGCGACCCTCGTAGACGCTGAAGATCACCCGCGCGATGCGCGTCGGCAACTCGGTCCGCACCTCCCATAGCCCATTGCCCAGAGGCCGGCACAGCGGCAACCCGACTGGCCACCCGTACTCTGCCGCCTTGATGTCTCTCCCGATCGCAATCCGCTCATTCTCAGGCAAACCCTTGAGCCAATCCCTTACCGGCTCCGCTCCCGCCGCGGTCCTGTAGAACGAGACCGGGAGCTTTTTCCCTGACCCAGGCTGTACCAAATTTGGTGCGCCAGTGCCAGGGATTAAATCGCTCCGCCCAGATAAAGGTTCCGTTACCGGCGAGCTCTTCGTCCTCACTCGCTCGCTTTCCCTCGCGGCTTCGGCCGGTGCACCGGTATCTCGTCCCGCGACAGCCCGCGCTCGATAAGTTGGCGGATCGCTTCCGCCTCTGTGGGTATGCGGTGCGCGAACCGGAAATCCTCTATCGCCTTCGCCTGCTCCGTCGTCAGTGCGACGAGCTTCTTGACGGGGTAAATCACTGCTGAGTAGCGCGCCATCGCCTGGCAAAAATAGTCGATATTGACGCTATTGACAAGAGCGCCTATAGGCTATATGTTCAATGCGTTCAATAGCGGCCCGACCGAGAGCTGGAACCTCCCGACCGGGCCTAACCCCAGCCAAGGAGATGGCCCATGGCTACGGCTACTGCCACACTTACCACATCCTCTCTGCACAATCTGCCCGTTGGCGACATCGTCGATGAACTCGGCGCACTGAAAGCCAGTATCGCGGACCTCGAAGCCCGCGAGAAGCGGCTGCGCGACGAGCTGGTCGCCCGCGGCGTCGGTGAGGCCGAGGGTGCGCTGTTCCGCGCCACCGTCTCCGAGGCGATCCGTTGGACGCTCGACAGTTCCTTGGTCAAGGAGCGGATGGGCCACGATTGGTGGAACCAACACTGCCGCACTGCCAGCGTGACGACGGTCAAGGTCTGCGCCCGCACCGGCTCCTTCAAGGCGGCGGCGTGAGATGGCCGCGACCAATCCCGCTGCCGGCGTTCGCCGGCGCAAGCCGCGCGCACGCCTCTACCGGCGGATCGATCTGCGCCGCCGGCGGCGGCGCGTTCATCCCCCGACGATCACCGCGGAAGCCGCACTGCATCTGCTGATGGAAGAGGCGGATATCTTCGCAGTCGGCCGCAGCCGCTATCTCGTTGCGTGGATCGATGCCGACGTACTGGAAACCCTGATCGTCGCCGCGGGCGCCACCGAAGACCGCGAAGAGAACGGCGACGACGAGCCGGATAGCGATCGCGAGCCGGATGTGGACGACGAGCCATCGGTCGGAGCCGATGATCTCGAAAGCGATGGTCTCGACGACGAGGGCGGCGAACGGACCGACGAAGACGTGCTGCCTTCTCCAAGACCGCGGCCGCCCATCCTCGACGGCGGTCTCGTCGAAGTCAGCTACGACCCCGTGAACGGCCAGAAGGTTTTCACTGTCGTCCGCGCGTTGCGGGTCGATCTCGCCAGCCCCGAGCCGCCGCTCGTCGCACCGACAGGAGCACGCTAATGGCAAAGAGCACAAAAGCGAAGGATGAGGCACCAAGCGCGATCGTCGTGATCGAACCGCCGAAGTTCCAGCGGGCCGTGATCCGGATCGTGGGCACGTCGCCCTACGTGCAGAATAAATTCAGCCAGAAGGCGCGCGAGCAGATGGAGGCGAAACAGCGCGCCGGATCGCAGGCGACAAAGGGCCGCAAACGCGAGCCCAAGGACTTCGACGCGGTCTACGAAGGGGCGCTGCACGTCAGCCGCGAGGGTTGGTACGGCATTCCGGCGCCCGCCTTCCGCAACGCGATGATCTCCGCGTGCCGGGTCGTTGGATTTCGCATGACGCTCGCAAAGCTGAGCGTCTTCATTGAGGCCGATGGGTTCGACCGTGACGACGGTACTCCCCTGGTCAAGATCGAGGGTGCTCCAAGGCCCTTTCATATGACTGCCCGTAACGAGACGGGTGTAGCGGACGTTCGGGTGCGGCCGATCTGGGATGACTGGTCCGCCAATGTGCGGGTACGCTGGGACGCGGATCAGTTCTCCGCGACAGACATCATGAACCTGCTGGCGCGCGCCGGCATGCAGGTCGGCGTTGGCGAAGGTCGGCCGGACAGCAGAAACAGCAACGGCCTCGGTTGGGGCCTTTGGGAGGTGGCAGGATGAGAACCAAATCGACAGTCGCCGGGGAACTTCTGGCGCTCGCGTCGCAGATCAACACCGGCGACAAATTGCAGGCGCAACAGGTAGTCGATTGGGCGCGCTCGCACCCGAAATCGGCGCTCTACGCTGCCCTGTGTCCGCTTGGCACCGACGGGAAGTGGGATCTTGTCAAGGCCGCCGAAGAATATTTGTTGCATCAGGCCCGGCGGCTCATTGCGGTCCACATTGTGGACGAAGCGGGAGCGCGCAAGGTCGTATCACTCAGCGTTGACCGCGTCTCTGGCGGCGGCTATCGGCGCGTCAAAGACGTGCTGATGGATGTGGAACTGACCGCCGTCATGCTCAAGGACGCGCTGGCAGAACTTCAGAGGGTGCGGCTGAAGTACGAGACGGTTCAGGCTCTCGCCGGTGTGTGGCGCGAACTGGACCGGGTCAAAGAGCAGTACCGCAACGAGGACGCTGCTTAGGTTCAGGACAGTATCATGAGTTCGGGCACGGATGGGCTAGGCGCAGCTGGGCAAGGCCAGGCCCGGCACCGCAGGCGTGGCAAGGCACAGCGAGGGATGGCGGGGCATGGCGAGGCTGGGTTGGGCAACGCAACACACGGCAGGCATGGCGACGTGTGGCTAGGCCAGGCGAGGCATCGCGGGTCACGGCTCGGCACCGCAGGCGAGGCAACGGAACTGGCTTGGCGAGGCAGGGCAAACCATGGCAGGGCCAAGGGGGCGGCTTTCGGGCCGCCTCTCCGCGTTCTGTAGCATTCTATGGAACCGTAGTTGACAGCCTCCGTTGGCGTATCATATTGATACAGCCAGCTAGGGCTGTTGGCGCGGATGAATGGCCGATCCCATACCGTTCAAACGGCCCGTCAACTGGGCCAGGCTTCGCGCCGACCAAGCCGAAGCGATCGTCCGCGAGCGCGCCAAGACCGAGGTCAACGTCATCTTCGGCGATCATGCGTTCGACCGTATCGACGACCGCTCGATCCTCGCCGAAGACGCCTACTGGATTTTGCAGACTGGGTTTGTCGAGGGGCAGCCGGAGTATGTGGGCGAAGGCGAGTGGAAGGTCATCATGGTTCGCCGCATGCCCGGATGCCGCGAGGCGGGTGTCGTCACAATCATTGTCTCAAGCAACGATGAGGTCTTCGTAAAAACCGTGGAATGGATGGATTGGCTCAGATGACCGACCAGATGACCGAACTGCACCATTACACGAACTGCGGCCTGGACTATGTCTACCTGCGCAACGGCTTTGTGGTGCGAGAGACGCGCCATGGCCGCGGGATCGCGATCCACGACGCCGCAGCGCTGCACGAGGCCATCGCGCGCGTCGTGATTACGCGACCGCAGCGTTTGCGCGGCCAGGAAGTGCGCTTTCTGCGCTCGCTGCTCAAGCTTTCGCAGGATGGACTGGCTCGCATTCTGCGCACGAGGCGTGTTTCGGTGGCGCGTTGGGAAGCGCGGCCGAACCATCCCATACCGGGCGCCGCCGACTCGGCCCTGCGCTTGTTCTACGCGTTGAAGCTCGAGAAGCACGGTCTTGCCCAGCAGATTTGCGAAATCCTGGCCGAGCTGGACGATTTGGAGCATTCGTTGCATGTGATGAGCGACATCAGGCTGCGCGAAACCGAGCGCGGCTGGCAGCGAGAGGCAGCCTGACGGCACGGGAATCTGGTCTTCAGCTATCGAATAACCCTTTCTCGCCGGCCAGCTTCTTGAAGGCGTGAATGAAGGCGAGGCGCCGCGCCCGCGACATCGTCATCGCAACGTCGTACGCGATCCCGTTCTTTATCAGGCAGGCAACCTCATAGAGGGCTGCCTGCCGGGTCAGTTTTTTGCGATCGCCTCGTCGCTGTCGGCATTGTCGATCTGGCTCTCAAGGTGCTCCCGCACGGCGCGGACTCCAGAGCGATCCACCATCTGGAACATGCTGCGGAGTTGGACCCCGTTTCTCGGAAAGGGCACTTTGGCGCCGTCGATCTCGGCCACTCGCGCGGCCAGGACGAGCTGGACCATCCAGGATCCATTCTCAGTACGGGCACCCGCAAGTTCCAGCAGGTCCAATTCGTCGAGATAAGACAGCTCCCGCAGCCTCAGCCGTCGCCCCTTCTCGTCAATCAGCAGCCCGTCCGGCGTGATCTTAGGCCGCGGCGTCGGCGCTTCGGGCGCTACCGGCGCAACCGCAATCGGCTCCGGTTCCGGCGTTCCGCCGATCGGCTGCTGCACGACGGCGGGCGCCTCTGCGGCGGGGCCGGCATAGGCGATGGTCGGCCCGATGGCGTCGGACATGGTGGGTTCTCTTCTGTTGTGGAGGGGCGTTGTGCGCGGTCCTGCGCTCGGCGCAGACTGCTCGAAAGCTGGGGGAGGCGGCGATGGCAGAGACACCGCAGCGCGGGTTATTCGCGCTCGGCTTCACCGTGATCGGCATGCAAGATTTCGCGGCCAAGCTGCTGCGGGCTGCGCTGAACGACGAGCCGCTTGACGAGGCCGCGCTGGCCGCGATCCAGGCGAGCTGCATCCGCGATTTGAAAGACGCGTATCCGGTTGGTCTGACGATCGAGGACGAGGCCGCAATCATCGGGCAGGCGATCCAGAACCTCGAAGAGCACATGCGCCTCGCAATCCAGCGAGCGCGGCAACGGGACTGAGCGCAGGCTTCCGTCCAAGCCGATCACGCTCACCTGTCGGGCATCGACAATAAGCATCGCCTGATCCACCGAACGATGATCGCCTACGACAGCTGCGTCCGGGTCGATGCTCGGCCCTGGACCCGCATCTTGATCATGTCGTCGGCCTTCACGTCGCCGATGTCTTCGCAGGTCAACATGAGGCCGCTGAACAGGAAAACGTGCACCGCGCCAGTGTCGGCGTCGATGATCGTCTCGGTGATCGTGCCGGCGTTGATCGCGCCGCCCTGGTAGTAGGTCGATTCCAGGTTGGCGAAGAACGTATCGACGCCGGCGTTCTGGCGGTCGAGTTCGAAGTCGAGTTCCCAGCCGGCGATGATCGGCACGAACTTCGGCGGCCCGTTGATCGGCCGCGACACGCGATGGTCGTAGAGGCCGCGGCGCCGGAACGACTGCGTGATGTCGAGGCTGAGGAGCCCGGCGTCGGTGACGATGTTGAACGATACGTCGCGGCCGGTATTGACCTGGTTGATGCCACCAAGCTGCGCCATGGCGGTGTGCTCCCGTCAAAAGAAAAGCGGCGCCGGTTGAGGCGCCGCCACGTGTGAAGAGGGAAAAGGGGAGCGGGCTAGCTCCGGGCGAAGGCCGGCGGCGTCTGCGAGACGTTGACCTGGACGGTCTGGCCGCCCATCAGGTTGACGACGAACCAGCGGATGACCGCGAGATACTGGACCCGCACCGCGGCGATTTCGTAGCCGAGCGCGGCCATGTTCGGCGGCGTCGTGGTGTCGTCGATCTCCACCGACCAGGGCGGCACGCCGATGCCGTTGGCGCTGTCGGCGTTGCCGATCATGCCCTCCTGCCACATGTCGTTGAAGAAGTCGTCCATGACGGCCTTCGCCGCCTTGCGCTGGTCCGGCGTCTGCAGCAGGCCGATGTTCTTGCCCGCCCACAGCCCGATCGAGCGGGCGATGAAGTCCGTCATCATCGCGTAGTTGTCGCCGTTGATCGCGGCGTTCGACGACGTGTTGATGCCGTTGTTGGCGGCCCAGTACTGGCCGCCCGGCGGGTTGTTGCAGATGAGGTCGAGCCGGTAGGAGTAGAGCGCGTCCTTGTCGGCGTCCGACCAGACGCCGCCGGTCAGCGTCTTCTGCGACCCGATGATGCCGTTGATGATCTTGTTCAGGGTCGAGTTCTGTGGCGCCTGCTGAGCCCGCATCGCGGCCATGAACGTAGCCGGGGCCAGGACCCGCTCCGTCTGGTTCGTCGTGTCGTACCAGTAGAGCCAGTCGCCGAAAGTGACGCGCAGCGCATAGTTGTCGACGCCGGCCGTCGCCAGTTCGGTGGCGGCGTTGGTCAAGGTATCGGCGCTCGGGGTCGAAGTCTCGACGAGGATGCCCTCGGACTGGCCGAACGCGGCGAAATTGGTCCAGTAGGTCGAGACCGAGGCGTCCACCGGGCAGGCGATGCCGACGCCCTGCGCGCGCAGCGCGTAGAGCCCCTTGCGCGGCACCACATCGACGCCGAGGAGCGTCGCGTCGGTGATGCCGGACCAGCCGTCGGTGCCGCCCGTCATCGGGACGGTCGTGGCGGCGTTCGGGGCGGCGGCGGCGCCCGTTCCGGCGGAGGCGACGCACAATTGCGACGGGCCGCGCAGCGCCGAGTTGCCGTTGTTGACGGCATTGGCGATGTTCGCCCACAGAAGGTTGCCGGTGCCGGTGAGGTTGTCGAACTTCTCGGCGACGAAGCCGGGCCGCGCCAGGACCAGCGCGGTCGAGCCGGCGAGGGTGCCCGGCTGCAATGAGGCGAGCAGGCCGTTGCCGACGGTGCCGGTGTAGAGCGCCGTCAGGGTGAGCTTCACGGTCGCCGCGGTCGAGGTGCCGGCGGTGAAGGTCGTCGTCGGGCTGGAGCCGCCGACCGAGGGCGTGATCGAGGTCCATCCCGTGCCCGGAGCGGTGCCGCCGGGGCAGTAGACCGAGATGACCGCGCCGGCGACCGAGAAGGCGAAACCCGCGGCTTGCAGCTGCGTATTGGCGCTGAGCAGCGCCGCCAGCGAGGCGGCCACCGCCGAGGCCGTAGGCGGACCCGCGGGGACGGTGTAGCTGACGACGATCGGCGAACCGGCGGTCGGAGTGAAGGTCAGGGTCGGGATGTCGCCGGCCTTGACGGTGCCGGCGATCGTCTCGGTCGCGAAGGTCTCGCTCGTCGAGTACGTGCCGGTCGCCGCCGTGTCGGTGCCGTCGCTGACGCGCACGTTCTTGAAGCTCGACACGTAGTTCTCGACCGCGACCGCGACCGCGCTGGAGAGGTCGAACTTGCGGTTGGTGACCGGTCCGAACGTGGCGACCTGCTCGTCGTTGCCGCCCACCACCATCGGGATGTTGACCGGACCCCATGAGGCGGCGCCGATGTAGCCGAGGATGTTGACCGGAACCCCGGTGACCGGCGGCGTCGGGGTTTGAATCTGAACCACCGCCTTCGGTGCGCCGAGCGCGAGGACGTTGGTGGTGCCGGCTTGCACGATCTGCGTCATCGGGCGAGTTCCTTCAAAGGGACGGCGGCGCTATCCAGCGGCGCGCGGCGCTTGCCCAAGGCGCTTTCCGGGCAACAAAAAGCCCCCTCGCGGGGGCGCGGTTCACGTGGTGGAGGGTGCGGTTCTACGCCGGTTCGGCGGCTCCCTCAGGAGCGCTATCGCGGCGGCGAGATGGTGCCGCCGGCGTCGCATGGGGCGCAGCAGCGATGGCGCGCGCGAGCCGCACAGGGTGGCCCTCCGGCAGCGCCGCGAGCGCGGGATGGCCGTCTGACAGATGCGGCAGTACCGCATCGTGGTCGTCGGGCAACTGCATGTTGTGGCCGTGCGCCGCGTGCTCGCTGTCGCGGATGTCGGCGAGCCGCTCCGGGTGCGCGACGATGTCGCCCTTCTTGTACTCGACAAGCTCCCCGGTGATGGGGCACTTGCGCGAGAACGGCACGCGCACGATGAACGAATTCGTCATGGAGAGCTTCTCCTCAGTTACGCCGCCACCCGGCAAGGGATGTGCGAGTAGGCCGACAGGACGCGGGGCGGTGTGTCGGTGGTCGTGACCGTCACCCGGAACAGGTAGATCACCCCGTCAAGGCAGTTGCCGACATCCTGGCTGACCGTCGTGATGCCGTTGGCTGTGGCGTGGTTCGCGCTGCCGATCAGACGCGAGGCCGGCGCGTTGTCGGTCGCGGTGCCGAACGGCGTGGCCAGAAGCTCGACATCGACCGAGGCGATCGTCGAGACGCCGAGCATTGCGGTTACGTCGAAGGTGAAGGTATCGACGTCGCCCGGCTCGATCGGAGAGAAGTCGTTGCCGACAAACATGCGCGGCCCCTCCTCTACTGCGCGAGCAGTCCGCCGATAGCGCCGCCGACGGCGAGGCCGCCGGTCACGATGTTGCCGCTGAACAGCCCGGAACCGCTGATCACGGTCGTCCCTTGCGGCTGCGCCACCTGGCAGAACGACAGGCCGCCGTCGTGGCACTTCGCCATGACCTCTCCGGTAACCGGGTCTTTGACGGTGTAGGTGCAGCCGGCGAGGGCGAGGAAGCCCGCGAGAGCAAGAGCGTGTTGCAAGTTGCCTCCCGCTACCGCGGCGCACCCAGCAGCCAGAACAGGATCAGCCCTTCGACGACGGCGCTGAAGACGCCCGCGGCAAAGCCGGCCATCACGCCGTCGATGAACTTGCGCATCGGACCGCCCGTGTTGGGCCGGGCGCGACGACGCGCCGGCCGCTTGCTGGCACGGCCACCGTTCGGCCTGCTCCGATCGCCTTCAGGGTCCGGTTGGCATTCGCCTGAACCGCCGAGGCGAGGACGCCGAGAATGCCGGCGATGCCCATCGCCGCGACGCCGGTCAGCGGCACAGCATTGGTCGGCACCTGCACGGTGATCGTGCCAGCCGCGCCGAAAGCCGCTTCGCGTACCAGCGAGGCGACGACGCTGTCGATGATCGACGAAACCGACGCCGTAGCACTCGCCGAGCCGAGTGACCCATTCCACGAGGCCGAGGCTGCCCCCGCGGTGCCCATAGCCGCGGTTCCAGCGATAGGAATCTGTTCTGCCCTTGCCACTCCCCCGGCAGCGCCAGACGCGCTTACAGAGCCTCCTACGGCCTCTGGCGAGCCTTCTACCGATCCGGCTCCCGTCGCAGCGGTCGCTGCCGGCAGGGTGAAGGCGTTCGCGAAGCCGAGGGTTCCCGCTGCCGTCGAGACGCTCGCGCCGGTCAGATCTACTGACGCCGAGCCGCCGGCATCCACATTCAGAACGCCAACGGCGGCCGAAGCCGTGGCCGCCGGGAGCGTGACAGACTCGGCAGGACCGAATATTCCGCTCGCGCCCAATCCGGTTGCGCCCGATAAGCTATTGCTTGCCGCATCGGAGAGCGAACCCACCGCACCCGCCCCGGATTGTCCGGCCAGAGCATTGGCGGCAGATTCGCTCAGCGTACCTGCCGCGCCCGACCCGGCAACGGCTGAGAGGCTGTGCTGGTCGGCGTCGGCGATGGCCCCAAATGCCCCGGAACCCGCGGCGCTATTGAGTGCTACGGACCCGGCCGTTACGACCGACCCGGCGGCACTGGACCCGCTCGCGCCCGCGAAGCTGGCGATCTCGGAGAGGCTAAGAGGTTGCGCCGCGGCCGACGCCGACACGGTACCAAGATTGATCAAGACCGACGGGACGAGGCCGCCTACCGCACCTGCCGCCGCTACCCCGGTCAGCGGAAAGCTGATAAGCGAGGGTGCCGCAGCACCTAAGATCGACGAAACAACGTCGTCCGGGAATATCAGAAACCGGGTCGGGTCCCGCGAGAGTTCTTGCGCGGCCGAGGCCGGGATAGCAACATTGTAGAGAGCGGCAAGCGCCATGGCGTAATCGCCGTCGCCAGCCGACGAGCCGCCGATGTACATCGTGCCGGCGGTATAGGCGATCGTTCCCGCGACCGCTGTGCCGCTCGATACGGGCGCGCCCTTGTTGTACCAGTTGACCGCGCCGCCCATCGTCAGGGTGACGACCATCGAGACCACATCGCCGTTCGACGGATTCGGTCCGGAAGTAAAGGCTTCGAATGCCGAACCGTTGTTGTATCCCAGCTGAATATCCGGGGTGCCATCGTAGATGGTCAACGCGGTAAAGGGAGACGCGTTGGTCGGGTTCGGGTCGAGGCCGAAGATGCGAAAATTGCTGAAGCTCCGGGCCAGGATGCGGCCAGAGTACAGCAGTGTTCCCTGCGTCGTGACCTGCCACGTCGGCAGGGCGGCCAGAGACCAGTAACCCGTTCCGGCGCTGTTGGCTTCGACGCCCTCCGGCCCGAGGCTCCGGGATACGGTTCCTGTTGGCGTCAGGTAGACGCCGGACACAAGATCGATAATCTTGTTCCCGACCGGGAAGAAGCACGCAACCAGCCCCTTCGTAAGCGGGTTGCTCCAGTCGATCTTCGGGACCCCAGGCCGCATCCCTCCGGCGCGGCGCGATTTGAGGGCCAGCGGCGCGAACATCGCTGGCCTAGTTGTTCAGGTTGACGTTCTCGGTGATGAACTTCATCACGTTGTTACCCGCAGTACCGGAGAACGTGAGCCCGGTGAAGTTGCCCAAGATCCACAGGAAGTTCCGCGGCGGCAGCAGGATCGCCGAGACGGATCCCATCATCTTCGTCAAGGCGGTGCCGCTCTCGATCGGGATGATCGCGGCCGGAGCCCAGGGCGGCGTGTAAGCAGCCTGGACGCCGGCGGTCAGCTGGCCGTCGCCGTAGGTCGTGCCGTCTTCCTGGAGCGGGGCAATCCATAGCGCGATATAGGCACCGGCCGATGGCGTGGACGATGCGATCGTGATTTCGACCGACGCGTCGGCGAACATATCAAGGTTCGCGCCGTTCGCGATGGCCGCTCCAGAAGACAGCACCACGTCGCCCGAAGGCAGGCTGGTCAGATCGGCGGCGCCGAAACCGCTGGTCCAGGTCAGGCCAGCGCCGTTCCCTGCTGTCCATGCGGTTCGATTCGCCATGACTTAGGCCCCGTAAGTTCCCAGAGGGATGAGTCCAGCCGCTTCCAGGTCCATGATCGTGATCGGGTCCGCGTAGCCGTTAGCGACGCGCCACAGCACTGTCGTGTCCGCCATCGCGAGCAATGCCGTGACGTCGGCCGCAACAATCCCGCTGGCGCTATCCGCGGCGAGCGCGTTCAGAAAGTTCTCGACCGCGGTACCAGTGGCCGGGTTCGACATCTGAAACGAGGTTATGCTCGGGGTCGAGAGCAGCGTCAGAAGCTCTTTTGCCGCGACCAGCGACTGCGGCTGCTGCCCGGTCCCGGCGACATAGGTCTGCAACCCCGTCAGTTTGCCCTGGAGGGCGAGATAGGCGATGACCGATCCGATCGGCACATCGACCTTCGATCCGGCCACGACCCATCCGTTAATGGCATCGGCCTTCTGCTGGTTCGTCATCGAACCAATGAGCGCTGTACCGGTGACCCCGGAAGGTGGCTGCGTCGATGAGTTCCACGCAGTCTTGAGGGCCGTGTAATCGCGCGGCATTAGTTGATCCGCAAGATCGCGCTTGACGAATTGTTGGTCGGCAGCACCAGGGTCAGGGTGCCGGCGGTGACCTTCTGCTCGCCGCCGAAGTCGCCGACATACACCGCGCGGCCCGCAGCGCCCGCTCGCGTCGAATTGTTGTAGAACATGCAGCCCTGGACATCGAGGGTCGCCGAGGCCCAGGACGGGTTCGTGCTCCACGACCAGAACGCCGTGGTTCCCGAAGTCGCCGGGGTGGTGTTGGCGGTCAGCGTCTGGCCGCCGGCCGTGTATCCGGCACCGGTTGCCTCGTCAGAATTGCCGGTGATGTTCGAATAGTTCGTGGAGGCGGCGCCGTACGTGCCGGCACAGCCGTTCTTGATCAGCGCGACATTGAACGTGTCGCCGGCGCAGGTCAGCGTCGTGCCGCTGTTGGTCGCGGTCGCGGCCTGCGACAGGGTGAGGGTCGTCGAGGTCGGGAGGTCGGCGATGAACGTGTTCGCCGGGATGCCCGTGCCGGAAATCGCCATGCCGCGGCAGAGATTGGCCGGCGACGACAGCGACGTTACCCCGGTGCTCGTGTTCGTCGTGTTGCCCGTCGGGGTTTGCGACCCGGTAAAGCAGTGCATGCCTTGGGCAAGTTCCTGCTTGAAGCTGGTCGGGAAAGCGGTGGTCGTTCCGGCCATTTACGCCTCCGCCGCAGAGGGATGGGCGCCCGGATGGCGCGCCGCCTTGAAGGCGAGGACGCTTGGGTGCCGTGGATCGTGGTCCGGGTTCGGAACGGCCCTACCGTCGGCAGCGATGTTGTGCCCGTTGGCGTGCCAGTCGCGCTCGATATCGACGACGGAGGAAAAGTCCATCAGCAATCGATCGCGCAGCATCGCCCGCACCTCTTCCTTGTCGAAGTGCGCGAACAGATCAGGATGAAGCTTGGCCTCATCCACGACAGCCTCAACGCACGCATCGACGTCGATGTGGTCGTGCACCGCCGCGTGCGGCGCACCGTCGAGCCGGGCATGACCGTGCTCTGCCACTGCGGCGCGCTCTTTGTCCTGCACGGTTTGGTGATGGCTCTTCAGCACCTTGTAGAGATTGCGCTCCAGGTCGTCCCGGGCCTCGCGGATCTCGATCGCCTTGGCCAACGCGCTCTTCTCGTCGACCTCGATCAGGTGGTTGGCGATCATCCAAGCCGTCATCCGCGCCCATTTTTCGGGCGGGTGCGGGCCGTAATCCGTGGTCAGGACGCCGACTTGCATGGTCTGGCCTCAATTGGTGAAGGTGATCGAGGGTGCCGTACCGAGGGTGCTGTTGCCCATCTCGGTCTGGCTTTCCATGACGATGATCTCCGCCGCCGCTATCGTTTGCGTCGTGGCGTAGTCGCACTCGACCCCGATGATGCGGCGATAAAGGTTCGCCTTTTCCGGATCGTCGAGCCAGTGGTCGGCGCCCATCGTGATGCGCATGCCGGAGCCGTCGGCGAGGGTCACCCACTCGATGCAGCCGGCGGTGAATTGCGCACTCAGTGCCTGCCGGAGCGGGATGCCGATCTGGTCGCGCAAGGCGGGGGTCGGGGTCCACACGTGCAGGTCGACCATCTGCGCCTGGCGCGAGATTTCGCGGATCGCGGTGCCGGTCACGCCGATGCGGCCGATGATCGAAAACGCGGCCGGGATCGTGATGACCTCTCCCACTGCGGACGCGGGAGTGGCGGCGTTGATGAGAGCCGCGAGGGAAGCGGCGATGGTGTTCAGCGTATCGGATGGGGTCGTCTGGTAGACGAAGCCCTGATAGGCGGTGCCGAACCCGACGATGGCGGCGACGTTCTGAACAGCGCCGTTCGCTCCCGGCGCCGCGCCGCCGATGGTCAGCGTATCGCCCGCGACGGTGATCGTCAGCGTCGCGGTTGGGCGCGACAGTTCCTGCCACTTGGCTGGGTTGCGGGTGAGGTTCCGGAACCCGTTCGGGACTGGGTAGATCGAGATCAGCGCCTGTGGGTTGGCGGCGCTGTAGCTGGCGGCGATGCCGTTGAGGGTCGCTTCCGTGGGCCAGCCGTTGCCGATCGCAATCAGGGTGTTCGGCACGACCGTCGAAAGACCGCCGCCGCTGGGGATGCCCAATGCCGTCAGCGCGATCGATTTGAGCGCGTTGCAGACATCGACGAGGTCTGCCATGCGCGCTCCGTCACGTTACGCGGTCAGCAGCTCGGCCCGAATGTCGTAGCCGAGGGCGGTCCAGTAAGGCGCCTCGATCTGGTAGCGCAGCCCCTGATCGTCGGTCACGACATCAGTTTGTCGAAGCGACCCGAGGGGAAGCGCAGGGGTGACCGGAAGAAAGATTTTCCACAGGGTGCGGCCCTCGGCATCCGAGGGGACGCGCGCATCGGGTCGGGTACCGTGCCGGTCGAACTGGATGCTCGCCGGGATGTTGCTGGCGATGACCGTCTCGTTGGCCTCTTCGAGGCCGAGATAGCCGGCGTCGCCCGAGGTCGTGGCAAGCGCCGGCCGGGTGATCGTGACGGTGCGGTCGTAGAGCGCCTGCGGGTCGGCCACTTATTCGACCTCGTCGATCTCGGCCTGGGTTTCCGGTCCTACGGGTGCCACCGGGAGAAAATCGTCCGTCATGCCGATGTTGAAGTTCGGCGGCACGCGATCGCTGTCCTGCGTCTGCTGCGCCTTGTCGGAAATGCTGATGCCGCCGGCGTACGGCATGCCGCCCCCGCGGGCTGCCGCGAGGTTCTTGTATTCGGCGGCCATGGCGCGGTAGGCCTTTGCGCGCTGGCTGTAGGCGATTTTCGTTTGCCCCGCCGACTGATCGGCAAGCGAGGAGAATTTTGCGGCCACTTGGGAGCAGGCCATCGCGGCGGCGCCGTACACCGTCGGCACCTGCGTCAGATCGAATGCGATCTCTTCATCCTGCAGCAGCGGATTTGTCGAGTTGGTGTCGCCGATCAGCAGGCGCACTTGGTCTTTCTGCGACGAACCGACCCCAACCGCATTGTAGGACCAAGTCATCTACTGAAAATTCCCGATGACGCAAAGCTGGCCGGCCGCGCCATTGCCGCCGGCACCACCGGTCGCGCTGTAGCCGCCGGCTCCGCCGCCGCCGCCGTAATTCCCGCCAACACCGCCGTTGCCGCCGGTCGCCGAGTTCTGCACGCCGCCGCCGCCGCCGCCGCCGCCGCCGGGGCTGATCGCCGTTGTGCCGCCGACACCATTGCCGCCAGCGCCACCGGTGCCGCCGGTCACCGCAGCCGTCGAGCCGCCGCCACCGCCGCCGCCCGATCCGTGCGAACCAGAACCGCCCGCGGTTGGGGAAGCGCCGCCGGTTCCGCCAGTGCCGCCCGCAGTGCTGTCCTGCGCCGCGCCGCCAGCCTGACCGTTGATGCCGCTGCCGGCCGTCCCGACGCTACCGCCATCGGATGCGCCGCCGCCAGCGCCGCCTTGATTGGAGCCGGATTGGGCACCGCCGGCCGCGCCCGCGCCATGCGGACCGCCAGCACCGCCAGCACCGGCCGCGGCATAGCCGACCTGATCGTTGGTCCCGCCCGATCCGCCATTGTGGCCGGTCGTTCCGGTGCCGCCGGAACCGCCAGATCCCGCAGCGCCTGCCGCTGTCCCGCCGCCGCCGCCATTGGCGACAACGACGGTGCTGTCCCATGTCGTTGCGCCGCCAGCCGTCCCGTTCCCGGACGGGGCTCCCCCAGCCCCGCCGCTGCCGATGACGATGGCCTTGCTGGTGCCTGAGGCATACGCGAGCGACGCGGCGCGGTACTCGCCGCCGCCGCCCGGCCCGCCGATAGAAACGCCGCCGTTCGAGCCGGCTCCGCCGCCGCCGCCGCCAATCGCCTCGACGGTGATGTTCGAGCCGTCGCTGTTCTTGTTGAACGTCGCCGAGGAGGTAAAGCACACCGTCTGGCGCGTGTAGCCGAGGAAAGGACCGCCGCCGCCGAACAGGGAGATCATGCCGCCGCTCGACAGCGGGGTGCCGCCGCTTGCGAACTCGACCGCGCCCATCGCCGTTGGGCTGCTGCGCGTCGTGCCGAAGAAATCGACGCTCGGTGCCGCGAACCCGCCCGCTGCGCCAATCGCCGGCGATCCTGCCTGAAGATGGAAATTCGCCACGCTGGTGAAGCCGGGGCTGGTCAGCTTCGGGTCGCCGGTAATGTCGTTCGCGCCCGTGACCGCTGCGCCCGCCCCCTGGAAACGGTCGTTGTAATTGCCGCCGAGAGTGCCGGTCCCGAGCGAACCTATCGTGTAATTGTCGGTAGTGTTCTTCGAATAAAGGATATTCGCGAAGTAGCGGGCCGAGTTGTTGTTGCTGTCCACTTCGCCGTTGGCCGAGCACGGCGCGGCGCAGCCGGATTGCAGCGCGCCCGTCCCGTTCGGCGACTGCTGGTTCTCATAGACCGTATTGTAGACGAGATCGCAGGCGGCGGGCGCGCCGGATACCGCCGTCACGTTGATGCAGTGCGCCCCGTCGCCGGAGTTTCCGGTCAGGATGTTGTTCATGATCAGGACCGACCCGGTATAGGTCGAGGTCCCGCCGATGATGATGCCGTTGCCATCCGAACGATGGCCGGTCTGCGTCTCGGTGACCTGCTCGTTGTTGTTGTACGACCAGTTGCCGACGACGCAGATGTGATAGAGGTTGCCCGACGTATCGTCCGGGCAGGTCATGCCGGGACTGCTGTCGAGCGCCAAGGGGAGAGATGAAATCCCGGAGCCGCCTGCCGGCGAATAGTAGGCGTTGTCGTGCGCCGCGTTGTAGGCGTAGATCAGGTAGTCCTGCGGCGCGCCACCACCGTTGGACGCTCCCTCGATGCCCGAGGAGCCGTGAAAGTAGACCTCGACCCCTTCAACCGTGATGTGGTGCCCGTAGGCGCCAACGGCGTTGCCGTTGCAGATGAAGGCCGAGGGGTTGGCGACGCACGCCGCGAGATTGTCGGCATAGCCGCCGCCGAGGATCGTATTCGCCTGATCGTCGCCGCCGTAGATTTTCCAGCAGCTCGACACGCAGGTCGGGCCGTGCAGCGGGTTGCCGAGGATCGAGATATAATTCACGCCCTCGACTTCTATGCCGTAGAAGAGGACGTGGTTGTTGCTGGCGCTCGGGCCGTTGAGGCGGGAAATCGTGACGACGTTGCCGCCGGCACAGCCATCGGCGGCGCGTACGGAAAGCTTGATCGGGTTGCCGGATGTCCCGCTTGGCGAGCCTGAGCTGCCGCCGAAATGCACGACGCGCTGATCCGAAGCCCCGCCGGTCTGGCCGTTTTCGAACGTCCCGTCATACGTCGCGGTGTCATCGACGCACACCGTATCGCCCGCGACCGCGGCCGAGATGCCTTTCCAGATGTGTTGGAACGGGCTTCCGGAGGTGCCGGGGTTGCTGTCGGAGCCGGTCTGCTGGACGTGGTAGACCGTCGCCCAGGCCGGGCTCGACACCAGCGCGAAGAGCGCGGCGGCGAGAACGATGCGCCGCATCAGTTGACCGTCCAGGAGCCGGTCAGGGCGCCGATCTGGTAGTGCGTTGCGTCGCGGCCGGTGAGGCAAACCCGGTCACCCAGGGCACCGGCGCTGACCATCGTACCGGTGCCGGCAGTTCCGTAGCCGGAGTGGTCGGTCTTTTCGTACGCATCGCTGCCGCCGAGCGCGGCCAAAGTGATGGCGGTTGAAACCCCGGTGTCGTTGTAGACGCAATATTCGGCGGCGGCCGCCGGGGTCGGCAGGGTGATCGTGCAGGCCCCGGTGCAGACGAAATACGCGGCGGTGCCCGAGAGGGTGTGAGCGCCGGAGCCGGCCGAGAGAGTCGGAGCGCTGCCGCCTCCGGCCGGCGCGGCCCAGGTTCCGTCGGCGCGCAGGTAATTCGTGGTGCCGCCGCCCGAGGCTGGGACAAGGCCCTGGAGAGAAGATGAGAACTGGTTCAGGGCTGCGGTGAGCACCGCCGCGGTCAACGATCCGCCAAGGCCGACGGCTTGGCCGGCGATCGTCAGCGAGTTCGCAAGACCGCCAAAGCTTCCGGCGTTGTTGTATTGAATCTGGCCGTTGGTGCCGCCCGGCGGGGTCGATCCGCCACCGCCGCCGCTGCTGCCACCGCCAATGTCGGCCCAAGCCGTTCCGGCCAATAGGCCGAGCGTGAACGCTCCTGCTGCAGCGCGTCTCGCGATGGCGGCGATCCGTGTTCCGAGCGGCGTCATCGGGATCACCAGGAGTGCGCGCCGACGAAGCTGCCGGCCGTCCCAAAAACGCGAATCCGCCCGGTATGCGGCATCCCGGCCATATCCATCCATGAGCCGATGCCGTTCAGACCCAAGGGCAAGATCGTGCATTTTCCGGGGGTACAGTTCGTTCCCGTGTCTGTTCCGTCATCCAGCGTCACGTAGTAGGCGACGCTCGACGAGACGACGATGAGGTAACCGAGCCGGTGGCCACCAGCGGCTGGGATTGTCGTCAGCAACGTCAGCCCGGAAAGCGATGGCGGGTTGACGCTGTAGTCCGAGCCGTTGATGCCGGACGCGTATTCCGGTTGCACGGCCGCCGCATTCGCGACAGATGCAACCAGCAATATCGAGGCGAGGACCAGGAGAAGGCGAGACAGCCAGGCGCGCATCATCGCCCTCCACGCAGGAACAGCACGAACAGGATGAGAAGGCCGCCGGCGACCAGAGCGGTCGCGAGGGCCTCCATCAGTGCAATCAGGACCGTCTAGTCCGAAGCTACGACGTACCAGCCGTTGAGGGTCACATCGTTCGCCGCCGCCGTCCCGGTCTGGCCGGTGACCTTGAGCGTAATGGCCGACGTATCGGTTTCGGTGCCGCTCTGGTTGACGACGCCGCCATGCGTGGCTCCGGTGATCAGCTGGCCGCTGATGACCTGCGAGTTGGCGCCGGCTTTGGCGATGACCATTTCGAGGGCCCAGCCGACATTGGCGCCGGTCTGCGCGCCGGTCGAAACGACCTCCGACCCGAAATACAGCTTCGCGGTCTTCGAGTGCGCGTTGTTGGCGAGCATGCCCCACGCGTAGATGTAGAGCATGCGGCCGACGACATCGAGGGAATTGGCCGGCAGCGAGAAGCTGTCGAGCGTGTCTTCGGTCGTGTCGTTGCCATTGCCGAGGCCGGCCGCGGACAGCTTCGAATAGATGTTGCCGGATGCGCCGAACGTCGCGCCGGACTTGCCGAACTGGAACAGGCTTCCGGCAGGAACGAGGATCTTGCCCTTGAAGCGCTGGATGAAGCCATTAGCCATGGGTGATGTTCCTTCTCAGGGACGGCCGGCGTCATCCCGACGCGGGCATTGTAATTTCAGCCGGCCGCCAGCGCCTGCGCCGCTTCGCGCGTCATCGGCTCGGCGGTGATCCGCCAGCCTTCGACCACACCGAATTCGCCCTTGCCGAGCGACACGACGAACTTCCGCGCCGGGCCTCGGTTCTCTGCCGGATCGGGATCCCGCGGGAATGGCGCGATATAGCGGTTGTTGACCAGCGCCCGCAGGTTCGACGCCGGAATAGCGAGCAGCGTCTCGCGCGGCAGGCGGTCGCCCTTGCGGAAGGTTTGGGCGCCGACCGTGAAGGGCCGGAAGACTTGCGCGCCGCCCATCTCTGCGGCATCGACGATGCCGATCAGGCGCGGGGGCGAAAACGGGACGCGGGCGGCTTCCATTTTTTGGACTTCCTCTGATCGAAAGATGGTGGGCGGGGCCGATTGGTCCCGGCCGCACTGGTGGCTCCCCCCGCCGGAGCGGGGGGCCGTCACTCAGGGGTTCGCGGCGGCTACTGGACGATGCCGCTGAAGAAGTAGCCGAGGTCGCTCCCGACCACCTGCATGTCGAAGGACATTTCGCCCTCGATGCGCACGGTGTTGTTGCCGCGCCACGGCATCGGGATTTCCAGGATGCGGACGCCCATGTTGTTGAGGCCGGTGTAGCCTTCCCACGGGAAGATGTAGCCGGCCGAGGCGACCATCAGGCCCGGCGCATCGGCGCGGTGGCAGAGCAATGCGCTCTTGCCCATCGTGAAGCTGTAGGACCCGGCGATGCCTTCCGATGCGGTGTTGTAGACCGCCTTCGAGACCAGCACCTCCTCCACGTCGAACGCCGCGGCGAGCAGCTGCGGGGTGATCGACTTGGCGTCCGCCTGCATCGTGTACTTGATGCGGTCGACGACGAGCGGGTGCTTGCGCAGCGCCGCATACACCGGATAGGACAGCACGAGGATGTTGGCCTCGTGGCCGGTGTTCTGCAGGATCGTGCTCTGGCCGACTTCGACATCGGTGAACGGATCGCCGCCGGCATCGTCGTTCCAGAAGGCCGGGGTCGTGGTGCCCGGCGTGCCGCCGGCGGTGCCGGTGTTGTCCGTGCCCCAGACGCCGGTCGTCATGTACTTCGCCATGAAGAACCGCTCGCGGCGGATCAGCAGGCGCTGCATGACAAACTTCGTGGCGGCGACATCGATGTCGAGCGCCGGATCGGCGTTGCGGCGGGTCTGGTCGCCGATGTCCTTGTGGAACGCCCACACGGAGGCCGAATAGCTATTGGTCGAAAGCGTGAAGCCGCCGCCGGCCGACTCCTCGGCGTCGGCGCGCAACTGCGCTTCGTCACGGAAGTAATCGTCCTTCGAGAAGACGAAATACTTGTCGGACTGATGCACGACCGGCACGGTCGGGAACACCTTGTCGGCGACGTAGTGGGCCTCGTCCTGGAGGTACGCGACCGAGATGTCGGTCAGGGCCGCGTTGACATGGACGTCCGAGTTTGAAGGTTGCGGCATAGTGCCATCTCCATCAATGGGATCGCGCGCCTCTCGGCGGGCTTTTCCGCAGGGTTTACGTGGACAGCAGCCGCACGCGGCCCGCGATCCTTCGGAGACGAAGGGGCGGCGGTCTCACGACCCTGCGGCGGTGGGCCTTGCCCAAGGGCCAGACGGGGCAAGGCCGGCACCCGAGGGCACCGGCCTATGGAGTGAGCGGCCGATCAGGTCACGGTGCCGATCGGGCGCAGGAACACGGTCACGATCTGGCCGGCCTGGGTGGCGGCTTCGAGAGCGCTCGCGACGCGATGGTTGGTCGAGGTGGCGGCGATCAACCTTCCCGACGTATCGGTCATCAGCTGTGCGCCCGCCGAGAACGCGGCGCCGGCGACAGCCTTGCAGATACCGTAGAGCGCAACGTCGGCGACTTGGCCGGAGGTTGGCTTGTTCTGCAGCACGCCATAGATGTCTTCGCCGCCGGCGCTGGCCAAATTGACTTGGCGCGCGCCGGTCAGCTTGACGGCGTAGAACTGGTTGCTGGAAAGATCGGCGGCCGCAGTGGTCTGCGCGCCGTCCGCAAGGAATGGGCCTTCTGTAGCCATGGGGCATACTCCGTCTGTGGGACAGCCGGCGCCTCTCGGCGCGGGCGAAAAGAAGGGCGCCTGACGCTCTCCCTTCGGGTGCGGGCGATGACGGCCTCTTAGGCGCCGCGCTTGCCCTGCGTGGCCGCCTTGTAGGCGTACCAGAGGTCACGGTGCTCCGGCATGGTCGCGATCTTGGCGATCGCCTTCGCCTTGCTGAGCTTCCCATCGGACTTCTGCAGTTCGGCGACGACCGCACCGACCTTGCCGACCGGGTCATCGACCGAGACCGATCCGCGGGCACCGAACTCCTTGAACACCTCGCCGGCCTTCACCTGCGCGGCAAGCGCCTCAAGCTGCTTCTGGATTTCGGCATAGGCTTCCGGCGCGGCCTTGTGCAACGCGATCATGTGCGGCACGAGGTCATTACCGAGGCCCATGTCCGACGCGCGCTTTGCGAATTCGGTCGCCACCGCCTCGTCAGCGAGCTTCTGCACCTGTTCGGCTGCCGCCTTGCCGGCCTCAAGCGCCTTCCGGACGCTCTCCGGCAGCGAGGCGATCCGCTTCTCGGTCTTCTCGGCGATCGGGTGCGCCTTGATGAACTCGTCCCGCTCCGACGCGGACTTGTTGACGAACGCCACCTTCTCGGTGACGGTCATGTCCTGGTCAGGATGGTTCATGTAGTCGCGATGCGCGACCGGCATTTCGAGTGACGCATGGAGCGCCTTCTCGATGCTCTCTTTCTCCCTGGCGGCCATCTCGCGGGCGGCCTTTTCGTCGTCCATATCCTTGCGGGCCTTGGCGAGTGCCGCCTCGGTCTCCGCAAGCTTCTTCTCCAGATCGGTCATGCGATCCTCCTGCTTGTGCACGGCGCCTTGCGGGTTGATCGTGTAGCCATCCGCCACTAGCGCCGCTGCGGCCATGGCCGTCTCTATGCCCTCGGGCACGATGCCCTGGACGTGTTCCTGGAATTGCCCGAACGTCTCGTCGAGCGCCGCCTGTTTGTCGGTCAGCTCGTCGTCGCACATGATCGAGTTCACCGACTCGCGCAGGGAGCCGACCGCCTCGCAGATTTCCTGAAGCATGCCGCAGGCGTATTCCCGGGCCTCGACTGCGGCCTGGACCGTATCGAAGTCGTGACCATCCTTGGCGACACCGAAGACGGCGAAGAATTTCTCCAGCACCGCCGGCAGCGCCCGCTTTTTGACGTTCCAATCGTCGGGCAGCATGCTGGTCGCGCCCAACGCGCGGGCCCGGGCGATGATGTGTCGCCGGATCGCTTCGTGAGAATTGTTCCTGCCGCGGCCGACCGCGTGAATGGCTCGCTCAAGGTCCGCTCGGTTGGCGATCGGGTAGGAGCCGTCCTTCATTGCGACGCCGCTGCGGGCGTACTCGCGCCGCTGCTGTGCCGTGAAGGTGCGCTTGATGACGGGGTCTGCTTCGCCGGCCGCGTCGATCTTGGCGAGCGCGGCGTCGATCTGAATATCCATGGTTTTTTCATCCCGCTTCATCAGCACGACCTTGACGCCTTCGCCGGCCCCGCGATCGACAGACGACACCTCGGTGATTCGGAGATTGCGCAAGATCTTCGCCATCGCGATCACCCGGAAAAGGTTGTTCTGGACGTGAAGATCAGTCGGCCGCGGCCGGCTCGATCGTCTTTGCCTCTGCCTTTGCAGCGGCCTTCTTCGGTGCCGCCGCAGCTGCGCGCGCATCAAGCCATTGACCCAGTTCGTCGCCGAAGCGCGCCAAGAGCGCACCCATCAGGCTGTAGCCGGTCACCTTCTTCCCGGCCGGGTCAACATCCGGAAGCGGTGGCGAGAAGGACAACCCGTTGCCGTCGGGGTAGGCCGCGACGAACTCGCCGGTGACGACGTATCCCGGCGTCAGGTTGGTCGGGTTCTGCTCCGCCTGGTGGCGGACGATGCGTCCGTCCGGGGTCTGTATCTCAAAAAACCGCATGATGGTCTCCTTGCATTACCGCGGCTCATTGCGCAGCGCGTGATGGCGCAGCGCCTCGCGGATCGCGTCCTCGACTTCGCCGACCGGGATCTTCCGATTGCCGACAACAGCGGTGTCGTCAGACAGAAAAATCACCTCGATGCCGGCGCCCCAGGCTTCCTTGACCACCTGGTCAAAGAGGCGCGGAATGCCGATCGGCCTGGCTGCCTGTTTCAGGTCCTCGTCGAGCTCGTCGTTCGGCGGCAAGCCGTCATCTGCTGCGGTGGATTGCGGCCCGCTTGCTTTTCGGCCCTGCCGCTGGGATTTCGGTAGCCGCGCCAGGATCGCGCCGCCATCGGCCCGCCAGACCAGCGGCAAGTTCCGACACGGCGGCGGCGCATTGTCGAACAGCGCCAAAGGAACTGTGACGGCGGTGGGGGTTGGATTGCCGATCGTGCCGTCCCGACTGAAACGAACCCAACCTGCGTGCTCACCATCGCCGAGCTGCACTCTTATCCCCCCGGCACCAGCCAATGGAGGCGTACAATCCGATCCGATGCGGAATCGGGCCGTCTTCGGGGCGACCGTGAGCGTCACGCCATCGGCGCTGGGCAGATCCTGCCAGCTCATTTCGTTTCCATTCGAGTTGCTTGCGGTGCTCAGGCTTCCTGCGAAACGGCCATGCCGCCAATCGAGAACTCAGGGCGCTCGCCTTGCTTGTGGGCGGCCCAGACGCCGGGGTCATCGACCTTGAAGCCGATCCACCAGCCTTCGATCTGGCGGCCCGCCTCGTCTTTCACGACGATGCCGAGAGCGTCCTGCTTTTCCTTCGTAAAGACCATCGACTCGATCATGCGGCCGACGCCCACCTTCTCGTGCATGTCGCCCTGAGCGCGGCTGTACAGCACGAACTCGTAGGCCGCCTTTTCAAGCTCGGCCGGTTCGATCACGTCCTGCTGCTTGTCGACCACAAGCTCGCCGTTCTTGGTGACGACCGAGGCCCAACCGAAGATCAGCTGCTGCTCCGGCTCGGCCTTCCGCACCTCGAACGGAAGGCGCCAACCCGCATCGCGCTTCACCGCGTTGTTCATGGGGGTCAGGTCGAGGTAGTGCACCTCGGCCGCGTCATGCCCATCGACGTAGTCCGCCGCCAGACGATGATGCCCATCGGCGATATAGTCTCGGTCGTTCCAGCGGATGACCATTGGCTTGGTCTTGCCCCGCATGGCGCCGCGGCGCATGCGCTCGACCTTTTCGGGATCGACCCGGTTCTGGATCGCGTGGAGCGACTTCAGGTCTACGTGACGCGTCGGGTGCGCGCCGGGGTTCGTGACAGCGCCAAGGAAGCGCGGAATCTGGTCATGCCGCAGCGAGCCGAGCGCGTTTGCATCGTACGGGAAGGGCGTATGCGCCATCCCGTCTTCGAAGGGCTTGAGCGCGCGGTCTGCCGCCTTTGCGGTCTTTGCCTGCCAATGCCGGCAATGGCCGTCGGGCCTGATCAAGCCCATAACCAACGTGCAGCGGCCGGGTGCGCGGAACATTGAGCATGCGGAACACTGATGGCCGCCTACTGGATGCTCCACGTAGCCGGCGTGCTCTTTCGTCTCGGTAGCGAGCTTTTGCGTCACCTCAGTCGGCTCGTTCGAACCGCCGGTGATGGCGCTGAACAGCCGATAACGGCGGCGCCGGGTGCTGTTGCCGACGGCCGTCGTGGCATGGACATCGCCGACCGTGGGCGCATCCTTCCGGATCTCGTTGAAGAGGCGAGCCTTCATGCTTGAGCCTCTCCCAACATCTCGTCAGCCCCTCCGGCCGTAGCATCTCGGCTTTGGCGGGGCGGGAAATCGCCCCCAAGCCGGTTGTCAGCCGATCGGTCGCAGCTTGTTCAAGGTCTCCGGGCCGGCCGCCACGAGTGCCGCTTTGCGAGCCTGCGGCACGCCAGCGTGCAGTACAGCCAGATTGTCGGGCCTCACCTCGAGGCGGAACGGAAGATCGCTGGGCACATCTTCAACGCGGATCGATACCGCTCCTCCCGCAGCCATCACCAAGCGATGAAGCAGCGCCGCCATGATGTTTTCGGCGGTGATCTGCTGTTGCGCCGTCACCGGCGTGCGCTTATCGCGATCAGGCAGAATCACTTGGCGGCTCCACGCGTCATCGCTGCCGCATAGGCCATTCTGGCTCGGTCCACCGCCGGATCTTCGTCGCCCTGCAGGGCGGGGTGGCGCAGGAGGTTGCCTAGAGCCTCGGCCGCGTCGAGATAGGCCGGGAGGCTCTCAATCGCCGACCGGGCGCGCCTTGCCTTGTCGCTGCCGTCAAGTGCGGCGATTGCTGTCGTCTCGTCGCGATAGCCGATCACCAAGACCGGTCCGTTCGGCTCGCCGTTGAACTCTTCGATGCGCCAACTCGATTTTTCGGCCGTGGTCAGTGTGGCGCGGGTGACATAGACCGGCTCGGACAGGACGATCGGGAGGTTCTCCTCGCCACCGATCCGGCGCCAATGGAAGCCGCCGAAGCCGCCGCCGAGGATGATCTCGCCGATGATATGCCGCGGATCGGCCAAGCCGGTGTTGCCCAGCTCGCGCTGCTCGGCCGCCAGCGCCGAAGCGGTCGTGTCGTAGACCTGGGTTCCGCCGTCTTCCGAGTTCACCGTGACGGTGATGTCCATATCGGGCTGCTCGCCGGTCATGTCACGGTCACCGAGGCGATCGGCTTGCGCCCTTTTCGCTTGCGTTGCGCCTCTCGCAGCGCCATGCGGACCAGTGCTTTTGCGGTGTTGCGCGCCGGCGAGTCATCGGCGGGATCGTCATCGTCGGTCAGGCCGCTGGCGCCGTTGCCGTCGCCCCGCCGCGCCTCCCCTTCGCGATCCGCGGCGTCGCGCTCGGCGCCCAGTTCGTCCTCCTCTTCGGAGACTTCCGGGAGTCCTGCGGCGCCGCGAAGGTACTGCCGCGTCTCGGGGTCGTCGAAGAGGTGCACGCCCGCCCTTGATAGGTTGAGAACAAAATTGCCGATCGCGTCGATGTCGATCCGATCCGGCATGTCCGGGCTGATTTGCGGCAGCAGGTCGGGATCGAAGCGGTTCAGCTCCCAAAGCCGCGGCAGACCGTGCTGGTTGAGCACTGCCGCCATGCTGTCGAGCCAGCCCTCGATGCCGGCGTAAAACATGTCGACCTTGGAGATCGCGAGATTTTGCGTTCCCCGCGCTTGGTGGCCGAGATCGATGAAGTCGGCCAGCACCGTCTTCAGGATGTTGAGACTGTGCCGGGTGACGATCTCGTGCGACCGCACGCCTGACTGCGTTCCTTGCGGCGTCAGCAGTTCAAGCGTGTACCGCGGCACGTTGCTGGGTCCGTCCGCCCCCTCGTACGTGTCGGAGGGCATCATGACGCCCATCTGCTCGTCGACCCGGATGTTGGTCACGAGCTTTTTATAGGCGGCCACCTGCGCCGTGGCGGTAGCGTCACCGGTCGCGGCCGCCTCAAGGAGGGCGCTCGGCACCTTGACCACCGGGAGGCCGGCGAAACGCTCCATCAGGATCGCCTCCATCTCCTCCATGCGCTTTACCAGGTAGTAGCTGCGATACGCAGTCCTGAGAATGCTACGCCCTTCAGGGTTGTTCTTGTGGCTCGACGGCCGGAACAGCAGGAACTTCTCGATCGGCAAATCGATCAGCCGCCCCACCCACGGCTGTTGCGTCACGCCCTTTATTTGGCCGTTGGCATCGAAGAACCACTTGAGGATCGTGTCCTGGGAGCGGATCGGCAAGCGGCGCCAGCCGATCTTGCCGTCGTTGTATTTGCTCGACGCATCGGCACCGTCCTTCGGCTTGCGGCCGAGGCGGCGTTTGTAGACGACCTCGTTTATGGCGTAGCCGTAGCCGAGCATCGACAGCGCCTCGACGACGAAGCCGGGCCACGTGTGCGACATGTCGTCCATCAGGCCATGGACAAACTCGGCCGCCTCTTCCGCTTCCGGTGTGTCGGCCGCAGGAATGACCCGCCAGTCGACCCTGCGCATCGTCTGCATGATCGCGAACATCACCGCGCCCACGGTGGCGGAGTTGTCCATCATCTCGCGATAGGCGCGGGCGGCGAGCCGGCCTTGCAGGTCGGGAAGAAATTCCTCGCGGACCCAACCGGAAAACTGCCGCAGACCGTAGGAGCCGACGTCCTTGAACGTCATTCCATGGTCGAATACCGGCAGCTGCCAGCCGCCCGACCCATCCGTGTACGGATCAGTCGCCATGCCAGCCTCTGCCTATCCGGTCATCGCCGCGGCGCCGTCATCACGATCGGTATCGCGCGGCCATGATCCTGCTGCGGCCCCAGGGCGAGGTCGGTCAACGCCCAGATCAGCGCGTCCGCTCGGTTGGGTGACCGCGCGCCCTGGTAGCCGAACACCGAGAAATTGAGCAGTTCGTCTTCGAGCTCGGGGAACTGGCCGGCATGCCGCACCTTGTCGCCGATCCAGGCGCCGTCCTGCTCGTGACCGTAAAGAGCCGAAACCGGCTCGGCGCGTGCCGCCTTGCCGCGCGACGCCGTGACCACCTTTACGGGGATCGCGGCGTTGGCGGCCTTGATGACAAACCGGACCATCGCCCCGCCGAAGTTCGTCTCGGCGACGACGCGATCCGCCTTCCACTTGTCGAACATGAACGCAACCCGCCGGCCCCAGCCTTCCGGGGGAAGATTGCAGGTCGCGTCCTCCAGCAGATATGCCGTGCCGTCCATCGCGAGGCCGGCCGCGACGATGCCGACGGCGTCGGATCGGGTTTCCTCGTTGCCTTCGGTCCCGGAGGGATCGACCGCGATGATGACCCGGCGCAATGTGGTTGGCACGTCGGCACTATCGCAGCGCGCATGCTCCAGCGTTTCCACTGTCCATAACGCGCCGTCGATGTCGGAGACGTATTGCCCGAGAAAGAACCGCTTGCGTTGCCGCTCCGGCAGGCTGCGATACACCCGGAGGGTTTGTTCCGGCAGGTTGTCGGCGTTGTCTTCGGGGTTAATCGTGCCGTACCGGTAGAGTGCCCTGTCGGCTTCCGACAATCGGGTTCGGCTGATCGGGTCGATCCCGTCGATCCATAGCTGATATGTCCAGTGGCGCGTGCCGGCCGGGTTCAGGTCGTAATATGCGCGCAGCGGCAGTCCGATGTTCTGCGCCAGACGGGTCTGGGCCACGAGCACCGAGCTGTACGGTATCTGCGAGCACTCGTTGAAGTAGATGCCGGCAAATTCCTGACCGAGGATTTTCTCGACTCGGTCCTTCTCGTCGAGACCGCCGAACCAGATTTGCGACCCGTTGTCGATCTCGACAAAGCCGTCTTGACGATGATCCCTGATCTCCAGATCGGGAAAGCACAACCTGGTCACCTTCGGCAGCGTGTCTAACCATATCGAAGACCGAACCGCATTGCCGCGCAACCTGACGATGGCGTGCCGCGATCCCGCGGCTCGAACCGCGCGGATCAGGATCGACCGCACGATTAGGAAGGTTTTCCCGGATCGGCCGCCGCCGTAGATCAGCGTGTGAAGTTGCGGTCCGCTGAGAAGATTGCGCAGCTCGCGCTGCTTTTGGGTCAGCCTAAAGGTCGGCGTCTTCGGGGCTGATGCGGATGACGATCGGCCGGCCATCCTTGCCCGTGTGTTCGTTGAGGGTGGTTTCCTTCCAGCCGGCGCGGGTCTTGAGCCAGAATATCTGCGCCGTCACCCGCGCCCGCGGATCCTTGCCTGCCGTCGCCTCCTGATAGAGACCCTCGGCAACTTTGGCCGTCGCTACCGTGGTGCCGGTGTCGAGCTCGTCGCGGCACGCGCTGCGCAATGTCTTCGGTGCGACGCCGAGCACGCGCGCGATATCGTCTTGCGGGATGCCGTAAGCCGCCATCGCCTGCACCTGCCGGCGCTCGGCGGCGTCCGGCACCCATTTCTGCCGCGCCATCCCGTGCTCCCGCGCCCTTGCAACCCTCGTGCGGGGCGCCGCGCCGAAGCTCTGCGTCCCTCGCAATGCGGCTCCAGGACCGCCCTAGAGCTTCGATCCTTGCTTTGGCGCGATGGCGAGCTTCACGCGATCGATCCCCGGCACGTGCGGCCCTCGGCCTGCAGGCGTTGGATCAAATCGACCTGATCGGCCTCGCTGGCACAGTCGACCACGACGACGTAGCCCTCGGGCGTGGCGTCTACCGCGGCGTCGCCGCCGGCGCCGAGGCCGCCGAGGCCGTTCAATTCGGTCGCAGAGAAACCCGTGAGGGAGAGATCGAAGCCGTCCTCGCCGAGCCGCCCGAGTTCGATCGCCAGAAGCTCGTCGTTCCAGCTTGCGTTCAGCGCCAGCTTGTTGTCGGCGATGACGTAGGCTCGCCGTTGCGCCTCTGTCAGATACTTGAGTTCGATCGTCGGGACTTCCTCGATCCCGATCTTCTGCGCCGCCAGCACACGACCGTGACCGGCGATGATGCCGCCGTCTGCATCGACGAGGACCGGATTGGTAAATCCGAACTCCTTTATCGACGCGGCGATCTGGCCGATCTGGGCGGGGCTGTGCTCGCGGCTATTGTTCGCGTAGGGGATCAGCGATGCGACGGCGCGCATCACGATCTTGTCGGCGATGTTCATCCTGCCGCAGGCCCTGTTTTATAGCCGGTAGATTTGCGAAAGATCAGCAGTTGCCGGCGAACTCGCCGTGCAATTCCGGCCGGATCAGTTCATTGATCAGCGCCAGCGCGGCGTTGCCGCCGTCGGCGACGCTCAGGATGCGCTCGGCCTTGTCGGTGACGAGATGGACGCCCAGGGCGCAGGCGTTCCAGCCGAGATATTTAGGATACTCCGCGATCCCCGAGGCGCGCTGTCCGTCCACGCTCAATCCCCCGCGCACGTCTTCCGCAGCCGCCGCTGCCTCAGCATTGAAGCGAGCCGCTCGATGCTCGCCCCGAGATCGGGGCAGCCGGCCTCGCGCAGGATTTCGTCGGCGATAATGCGCTGGTGGCGCGGGTCGCCGGCGCACACGCGGTGCGCCTTTTCGGCCGCGAGCATGCCGGCCAGGTCGGCGAGGTCGGTCGCCGGACCCGCCCTGACGAACGCTGCCATGCGGCTTTCCCCTCTGGCGGTTCGAGATGCCCGTAACGCGGCGTCAAGCGCTGCGCTGATCGTAGGCGTCGAGGTGGCGCGACACGATCCCGGCCCATGGCTCGCGCATCGCTTCCAGCCGCACGAGATGGGCGGGAGAGATCGTGCCGCCGCTCAGCTGGTGGCGGCGGATGATGTCCTCGATCAGTTCGTCGACGAGCTGCGCCGACGTGGCGGCTTTGGCGACGGGCCGCGTGAGGCTCGCCGGCAGCGCTTTCATGGTTGCGGCCCCCTGCGCTGCGCGGCTAGGCGCGCGCGACTTCTGGCTCGGCGCCGCCCTCGCCGCAGGCTTCGACGAAGGCGCGTCTGGCGCGCTCGACCTCCGCATGGGAAGCGGCGGTATCCTCTTCGCGGCAGCGCAGGATCGCCAGGCGCAGCCGTTCCCACGCCTCGTTTTCGCTGAGTTCCATGCCGAACCTCGCGCTGCTTCCCCGCGCTTTGCACGCGAACGACAGCGCGGCCGATCACTCCCGCCGCGGCTCGACCTCGGCGGCGGCGTTCTTGATGTAGCGGACATCGCCGAAGGCGCCGACGATGTAGGCTGGGCGATCCGGGTGTGTGACGAGGTATTCGCCGCCGGAGAGCGCCAGCACGTGGCTGCCGGCCGGCGCGGCGCGCACGACCTCCGACCGACTCGGCATCGCGTTCATCGGCGCTTCTCCGGCAGGTTGATCAGCGTCAGCGCGACGATGCAGGCGAGCAGCGCCAGCATCAGCATGCCGATCGCGATGCCGACATGCGGCTCGAACACGATTCGCGGCATGTCATCGCTCATGCGCCACCTGCCCGCAGCATGATCCGGCGCACCTGTTCGGCGCGCCACTCGCTCTTGCCCCGCGGCGTCTTGATCCCGCGCGCCGTCAGCGCCGCCGCCAGTTCGTCCAGCGAGCGGCAGCCGGCTTTTTGCGCCGCGGCGATGTACGGCATGATGTCAGACGCCGTGGCCTCGGCCTTCGCCGCCGCAGCCCGGCTCGCAGCACGCGCCGAGGCGCGGTTGCCCTGCGGCGGGTTGGTGTTGCCGAGCCGCGTGATTGCCCGGCCTGACCGCCGCGATAGCCACGTGCCGTGCTCGGCGATGTGGCGTCGCACGACAGCGAGCGCCGCTTTGGTGCGCTCCGATGTGCGCTCGCGCTCGTCCTGCGCCACCGCCGCGAGGATGCGGATCGTCAGCTTGGTGGCGTGCGGGTTGTCGCACGCCACGAACTCGACCTCGCTCTCCATCAAGTTGGCGAGGAACGCGAAGTTGCGCGACAGGCGGTCGAGCTTGGCGATGATGAGAACCGCCCGGCGGGCGCGGCAGGCGGCCAGCGCCGCCGCCAGTTGCGGCCGGTCGTTGCGCTTGCCGCTCTCGACCTCGCGGTATTCGGCGACGAGCTTGCCGCCGGTCCCGGCGAGATAGCGTTCTATCGCTGCCCGCTGCGCTTCCAGGCCCAGCCCGGAGGCGCCCTGTGCGTCGGTCGAGACGCGGACATAAGAAACATGGGGTCTGACGGCAGGCTCGCCAGAGGCCTCCGCAGGGCGTTTGCGGGCCATTCTGGCGTCCTCACAATCCGCAACGCCGCACTACGTCTCGCTACGCTCGTATGATGGATTGTGACGCGGCGCCCGCCGCCATCGAAGAGGGGCACGCCCGCGCAAACGTCGCCGCTCGGCTCCTCGCCGGAGGGGGGAAGCGGCGGGGGCCGGCGCATCGCTCGCGCGAGCGTGTTCGGATGTCGGGTTACGCTGGTGCGGCAGGGGTCGTTTCGGCCGCCGCCGACGCGTGCTCGCCGCGGCGGATCGTGTCGCGGCAGGTCCGGCAGAATTTCGGCTTGCCGAAATGCCCGAGGCGGCGGTGCAGTTCGGCCAGCTCGCGGCGTTCCTGTTCGCGCTGCGCAGCGGCAGCGGCGAGCGCGCCTCGATCGGGTTCGTCTTCGAGACCCTCGGGCATGGGTAGCGGCCGGCGCATCAACGGCCGGCCATCAATCGGCTGCGCGGCGCCGGCGCCACAAACCGGCAGATGGCTGCATCGATCAGCGATACTTCCCGCTCCGCGGCCGGAGGCTCGGGGCCATCGTAGCCCTCAAGGAAGACCCCGGTACGAAACACGGTGCGGATCGGCCACGGGCAGTGCTTTCGCAGCTTTGAGAGGTAAATATCGATGGTCTTGATGTTGGCGCCCCCACAGGGATCGCGCCAATAGAGGTCGCGGTGCAGCGTTTCACGGGAAACGACTTTGCCCCTGGCTTTGACCAGCGCTTCGAATACGCGCCATTCCATCGCCGGGATGCGGTGCCAGCGCCCGTCTCTCCACAGACGGCGGAGCTGCCAATCTATCGGGACGGCGGGTGTCCGGGCCGGCGCAGCCGAGGCGCCCTCAAGACGCTCCGCTGCCGCCTTGGCTATTTCGATGATCTCGCGGTGCTGGCTCGGCCAGCGCAGGATGTAGGGGATGCGCCGGAGCCGCTCGACGAGATCGTCCATGCTTCTCTTGAGCAGTCAGCCCTCTGGCGGGCGCCAGGCCCTGATGCGCGGCCGGCGCCCGTCGTCCTCGAGATGGAAGAACTCGACCAGCGCACCGAGGCCTCGGATGAGCCGCGCCCGGAAGATGTCGTTCATCTGCCAGGCGCCGGCGCCGTCTTTGGGCCAACCGGGCGGAATTTCGTCGATGACGACGTGATCGACCGCCATCACGCAGACGCCCATCGCCTTGCGCGCTTCCCACAAGCGCGCGGCGATGCCGGTGCGCCGCTTCTCGCGCTCGGCGGTGTCCTGATAGTCCTCGGTGCCGACGATCGAGACGACGATTTTGGAGAGATGGCTCGGGATGCGCCGCCGCTGAATGCCGGTGCGGCCGACGCCTTCAAGCTCGCGCACGTCCTCCGGCGACAGGGCCTCGGCCACGTCCTGGCGCAACCCGCCCCAGAAGGCGCAGTGCAGTCCTGCGTAATAGAGCCCGGCCTGATGCAGCGCGTAGGCGCGGCGGGCGACGGGATCGTCGTCGGCGTCCGCCGGTTCCGGAATGCCGGGATCGCCGGCCCGCGCGAGGTCGCCGCGCGCGTAGAGGACGCCGAGGGGATAGGAGAGGCGCTGGTCCTTGCTCGACCCCTGTGCGGTCGTGATGAGAGCGGACAGCTCGTTGAGTCGGTTTTTGACCCGGTTGCGTTCCGCCGGATGGAGGGTGCTGTCGCTGAGCCGGTAGGTGAGGACGGCGAATTCGTTCAGTGCCGCTAGGAGCCGTTCGCCGATGTCGGGGCGGCCCGTGAGCTGGCGCTGCGCCACCGTATAGGCTGTGCCGGGGTCCTTGGTGTTCCAGTCCCGGAAATTGCTCGACTTGGCCTTGCCGGAGGCGCTCCGCTTCAAGTCCGGGTCGCGGTGCCGGCCGGGGCGCTTTTTTGCCAAGCCGACCCCCGCCGCCAGAAACGGAAAAACCGCCTCGGCCTCGGGCCGGGCGGCTACACGAATTCCAATTTCTATTTGTCCCGATACCACAGCGGCGTCCCCTCGTCAAGCTCGCGCCGCGCCGTAGACCGCAGCAGCTTGATGTGTCGGGGAGGCCTCCGGGATTGCCAAGAACGCTGAGCGCCATCTGGTGGCGCTGAGCGCCATCCGGTGGCGCTAGACCAGACCGTCGCCGCCGTGATTTGAGGCGCGCCGGATCGCGTCGCGGCCGTCGGCACACCGGACGAACCGGACGCCCATCCGCTGCAGCGCCTCCCGGATCGCGAGGCAGTGGTTGATATGCACCGGCTCGCCCGCCTCGAAATTGCGGATCGTATTGACGCCGACATGCGCCTCGCGCGCCAAGTCTTCCTGGGTGACGTCGACCAGGGCGCGCGCCGCGATACAAAGGCGACGATCTACAAACACTTGGAGTATATAGTAAATCGCTTCGCCGACAGACAATCGTCGGTCGAGCACCTTGGGGGCGGCGCCGATGGCTCGGGTGCTGTGCGTGGACGACGATCCGCTGGTCCTGGATATCGTCGTGCTGACGCTGCGTGAACTCGGTCATGACGCCGTCGGCGCCGCATCGGCCGCCGAAGCGCGGGCGTCGCTCGCCGCAGCACCATTCGATTTGGTGCTGACCGACTGCGCGATGCCGGGCGGCCCGACCGAACAGGGCGAGGCGCTGGCGGATTACGCTGCGGCGCGGGGTATCGCGGCGGTGCTGATGAGCGGCAACCCGGCATGGCTGCGCTCGCTCGCTGCTGGCGATCTCTCCCGATACCCGATCCTGCGAAAGCCGTTCCGCCAGGCCGACCTGGCAGCGATCATCGAGGAGGCGCTGCGGCGGTAGCCCCGCTTTTGCGCGGCCGTCCCCGCCGCGGCCGCTCCGCCGCCACCCCGAGCGCGGCGAGCCACGTCATGCGCTGCTGCGGGGTCATGACCTCCCACGCCGTCAGCACGGCGCGCACGCGCCCCTGGGGACGCGCGCCGTCAAGCTCCCGATAGACGATCGAGGGGGCGGCATCGAGCATCGCCGCCAGCGTCATCGGCGGCAGCCCGGCCGCCTCGGCTCTCTCTCTCAGGCTCATGCGGGGAGCTTATAAATTTTTCTCCCGTTGGTCAATATTTATCTTGACTCGTCCGCGCGCGGTGCTAATATCCGTCGCGTCAACGGATGTGCCCCGGCGCTGCGGCGGATGGGGCCTAGGAGGACACAATGGATCGCACTACCATCGCCCTCGCCCGCTCCATTCCGCGCCCGGCGCGGGTGGCTCAGGGCTGCTCCCAGATCCGTCAGATGGCGGAGTTGATCGCTCAGCGCCGCAGCGAGCGCGCGGCGCGGGCCAAGGCCGCGCGCACCGCCAACAGGCACGGCATGGGCCGGCGGGTGTGGAAGGAGCGCATCCACGCGCTCCAGGCTATCATCGACGCCCGTCCCGATCTGCGGCGGGATGCGCGCCGGGCCGCCGGGCTCTTGGCGCACGACAGCCGCCCGGTTGTCGTGTCGGCGTCGGTATACCGCCGCGGCCGGCGCGCCTATACCCCGACCGAGCTCGGCTCCGGGTACGATTTCCGCTGGCGCGGTCAGTGGAAAACTGCGCCGGGGAGCTACATCCCGTCCGACCGGCGCGTCGCGGTGCCGGCGGGCTGGCTGGCGCTGCGCCTCCTGCGCGAGGCCGAGCGGATGGAGGCGGCGCAATGAGCCGCCTCGATACCGCCATCGCGGCGGCGGCCGGACGAATCGCCGCGCCGCCGGCGCCTATCGACGTGCGGGAAATCCTCTACCGCGGGGTGCGCATCGTCGCGCACTACCGCGGCAAGCGGCCCCTCGGCTACGGCCCCGTGCGGGAGTTCCGCTCGCGGCGGCAGGCGGCGCTGGCGGTGCTGCTCGCGCGGCCGAAGGTGCGCACCTTGCCGGGCGGCATCGCCGTTCGCCGGCGAGGGCGGTGGGGCCGGCCGGTCTGGGCATGCGATGGCGACTGGTCCGCATCCAGCTACAGCGAGATCGCGCGGGCGGCCGCGATACCGTATTGGCTCGACCGCGCGGCGACAGGGGGTATCGCGGTACCGGACGCGCTGCACAACCTCGTGCGGCGCCGCCGCCGCGAGATCGAGACGCTGCGCAAGGAGCGGGCGGCGCGCAAAGCCGTCGCCCCGCGCCAGCGCAGGGCCAGCGGCCGTTACCGCGGCGTGCCAGTCACGGCGCGTCTGTGCCCAGACGGGCGCGTCGAGTGGGCATGCGGAGAGGCCGCCGCCAAAACCGCGCGCAAAGCGGTGCGCCTGATACTGGCGGCCCGCCGCGTGACCCGCGACATCGATGGGGTGACGCTCAGGCGCGTCGTTTCGCTCGACGGCGGCCCGCGGATCGTCGGCTGGATGGGGCCCGGGAACCCCACCACGCTGCCGTTTGCCGAGGCGGCGCGGCGGGCGCGGGCCATCGCGCCCGATCCGCAGGCGCCGCGCAACCTCGGCTGGCGAGTGTGGTACTGGTCCGGCCAGCGCCTCGTCTCGCCGCAGCAGCGGACGGCCTGGCCGGAGGACGGCATCCTGCGGGCGGAAAATTGGTCCGACGCCGCGGCGGTGCGCGGCGAGGCCGGCATTCATGCGCGCCGGCTGCCGCGCGACTGGCGGCTGGCAGATCCGTTCTACGACCCCGAGCTCGCCACGTACGGCATCAGCCGCAACTCGGTGGTCGGCGTCGTCGAGGGCTGGGGCCGCATGCTGTACGGCTCCGAGGGCTGGCGCGCCGAGTATGCGCGCATCCTCGCGGTGCGGGCGCCGAGCACGGAAATCGGCCTTGAGATCGAGCGGGCCTACCCCTCGATCGAGGTCTACTACGACGATCGGGAGGCGTGAGAGATGAAGATCGGGATCCCAGAGCAACAGGTGATCGAGGTGCCGGCGCCGGTGGCGGTGCCGGCGATCCCGCCGGCCCGCAAGGAGCCGCGCCGCGCGCCCGCCAGGGAGCCGGCCCGCAAGGAGCCGGTGCCGGCATGACCGACAAGCGCATCCGGATCGTCGCCGGGGCGCCGCTCAAGGCGGCGCTACGCGCGACGGCCGGCGAGGAATACCCGACCGGCCGGGTCAACTCCATCGCCGAGCGTTATCTCGACATTGTCGAGGAGGCGCGCCCCGCCTTCGCGCGCGCCGAGTGGTGCGCGGTCTGCGACGCCAACAACGGCGCCGGCTCGTTCGACGAGCTGGAGATCGCCGGGGCGCCGGAATGGATGGTGCTCGCGGCCAACGTCGCCGATACCCCCGGCCTCGGAGCCAAGTGGGATATCGACCAGCGCGATCTGGTGCGGCGGCTCGACGGGCTGCCGCGCGCCGGCAAGATCGCCGTGCTCGAAACCGCGCAGCGCTTCTGGGCGCTGACGGAATTGCCGACGGAGGAGGCGCTCGACCTCGCCACCAGCCACCCGGCGACGTGGCCGGAGATTGATCGGTGAGACGCCCCGGCCGCGCCGCGCGCCGGACCCTGATGCGCGCGCTGCTGGCGCGCGACAACGGCCGCTGCCGGCTCTGCGGCCGTGCGGTCGCGCCGGGAGCGCCGGCGCCGGAGGACCGCGCGACGATCGGCCATATCTGGCCGCACGCGCTCGGCGGCGAGGCGAGCCTCGCCAACACGCGGATTGAGTGCGCGGCGTGCAACGAGGTGCACGGCCTGCTGCCCCGATGGTAAGCGGCATCATCCCCTCGCCGCGGCTGCGGCTTGAGGAATGGGGCCGGGCGATCCCCGGCCTCTGGCACGCGGTCGAAGCGCAGCGCGCCGAACGGCGGCCGGACAGCGTCGAGTGGCCGGCGCCGGTGTTCCTGCCGCTGGAGCGCGCCGGTGCCGCGACCCTGGCGGCCATCCTCGCCGCGGGGCAGCGCCCGCCGGACGGTCCCGCCGAGCTGTCGGCGCCGGCCTGCACGACGCAGTGCCTCGCCGCCTGGCGCATGACACAGGGCATCTACCGCATCGACCCGACGCTGTACGAGGCGCTGATCGCGACGCCGATCGCCGGCGACATTCCGGCCGACGTGCTGCTCTACCTGCCGGAGTGGTGCGTCTATATCGAGACGCCCGGCATGACGGCACCCGCCGCGGATCGCGAGCCGCTGCCGGTGGCGGGGCTGTGGTACTGGCTCGATAGCGGCCCCGGCCGCGAGATGGCGCTGTGCATCGGCATCGATCTCGGGCGGCGGCCGCCGATCCCGGTGCAGCATGTCCCGCTGATCGGCACGCTCGACGCGGCGCTCAATGCGACCGTGCGGGAATGGGCCGATGCGGTCGAGCGCGGCAACGCGGCGCGGCCGCCGCCACCCGGCTACCGGGAGGCGGCCCGCGCTTGGCTGCCGGCCGCACTGTCGCTCGTGCTGTATCTGTGCAGCCGCGCGGCCGACATCGACGGCCGGCCCGGCAACCCGGCCGCGACGCGGACGCGACGCGGCGAGCGGCTGTTCCCGGCCAGCGGGCCGCGGCGCTGGGAGGTCGGCGTCAGGCTCGGCGCCGCGCTGCGGGCCGCCTGGGACGCCGCCGCGGAAAGCAGCGGCTCGGACGCAACCGGCGCCCGCCGCCCGGTGCGCCCGCACGTGCGCGGCGCGCACTGGCACACCTACCTGCGCGGGCCGCGCAAGGACGTGCCGGCGGACAGCCGCCCGCGCGAGCTGCGCTGGCTGCCGCCGATCCCGGTCGCGGTCGAGGATTACGATGCGCTCCCGGCGGTGGTTCGGCCGGTAAAACCATGAGACCCGCATCCTTCCCGGCGCCGCAGCGGGGTCAGGGCCTCCGACGCTACCGGGGCAATCCGCCGGCACTGCGGCCACTCACGCGATGAGCACCGCGATCGTCAATTCGACGCTGCCGCGGTGCGGCGCCAGCGCCGCTTCCAGCGCGGCGGTAGCGGCGAGGCCGAGGCGATCCACCAGCTGCGCCTGTAACCACAATCCATAGAACGCGGCCCGCTTCGTCGCGCCGGCGGCGATTGCGTCATCGACCGCGGCGATGGCCCGCTCGACCCGCCGCAGATCGAATATCGTCCAGCCGGAAACGTCGTAATCGGGGACGTGCAGGTAGAGGCCGGGCGCGCCGCAGGTCGCCAGCTGCGCCCGCGGCCACAGCCGCGGTTTCGGATCGCTCGTCAGCACGCCGGTCATCGGCGCGTCGCCGCCGGCCCGGCCGATCTCGCCGAGGACATGGCGCCACCGCGGTCGGCCCTCGATCTCCTGCGCGATCGTCGGCCACCAGCCGCGATCCCCCACCACGAGACAGCCGCGGTGCGTGCGTTTCGGATCGCCGTAGAACCAGGCGCAGGCGCGGCAGGCATGCGTGCCCCACCGCGCGAACTCGCCGTGGCCGCTGAAGGTGTCGTTGTCGATCCCGGCGACGCCGCGGCGCGGCGCGAACGGCACGCCCTCGGCAATCTCGGCGCCGCAGGTGCAGCAGCGGCCGGCCGCCGGCTCGAATTGATATTGCGACCCCGTCTTGCCTTCGGGCGACCGGCTACCAAAGCCACGCCACATCAGCTCTGCGGCGGTCAACGGCCCTTGCCTCCCTCGCCACCCCCACCGCCGCTACCGCCGCCACCGCCGCCGCCCTGTCGAGGCCCGCTCGATCGCGCCATTCTTTCGTCCTCCGTTACGACCACCGGCTCATCTCGGGAAAAATCTCGATCAGCCGCATCCACACATCCGGCCACATATGGCGCAACTCGGCCCAGCGTCCATAACGCGTCGAGGTGTCACCGAGCAGTGTGCCTGTGCGCCTTCGTTCCGGGCTGGTTTCGCCCTCCCGCAGATAAATCTCGCTGAGCGGCAGATTGTGCGCCAGTGCGTAGGCCATAACGTCTGCGCCAGTCCACCACGCCAAGGGGCAGGCGATCACTGCGCCGTCGCGGCGCGTCCGGATCGGCCCATAGCGCCGCATCGACATTGCTCGGGGCCGGCTCTCATCCGCGCGCAGACCGAGCAGCGTCACGGGGTAGCCGCGCTCTCGTATTGCCGCTGCCGGCTCGGTGATCAGGATGCGTTTCCAGTCGCTGCCGGCCCAATGCCATTCGCCCGGCAGCTGCTCCGGTCCGCTGTAGCCGAGACCGCCGATCAACTTGAGCATCTCGACGATCGACCGCTCCGGATAGACGGTCTCGATCCGCCAACTGCGCTGCCGTAGCGCCTCGATCACTGCCAGCGCGGCGGGATGCTCGGCTCCGCTATCGATAAAAAATCCCTCTACGTCATTGCCAAATTCGTGGCGCGCGATGTCACTCAGCACCAGCGAATCCTTGCCGCCGGAGATCATCAGAGCCGGACGACCCAGCCGGGCCGCCTCGCGCAGCAGGCGTCTGGTTTCGGCGAGGCGCCGCCCATATGCCACGCTCTGCGCATGCGCGAGATAGCCCGCTCGCGTCAATGCGTCCATATCAGCCCTGCCGCAGTGCCGTGCGCACCGCCGCCATCGACGCGGGATGCCAGTAGGGCGGCGTCCAGCCGAGGCGCGGCGACAGGCGTTCGGGTGCCACGGCAAGGCCTTTGGCGGCGAGATAGGCCACCGGGACGTTGCGGTGATCAAGAATATAGTCGGCGTCGATTTCCGGCGCCGGCTCGATCTGCCACGACAGCACACGGCCGCGCCCGTGCGCGCCTTTGCGGCCGACATGCCAGACGCGGTCGAGCAGCATCGTCACCGCATTGCGGTCGCCGATGCACCAGCCCTCGACGGCCGCCGTGACGGTGACCGCCAACGGCATGCGCACGTCCTTGTAGCGCCCCGCTTTTGTCGGCGCGGTCTGCCGCACGGCCAGATCGGCCCGCTCGCTCGGGTAGCGCGAGTGCAGATACGCGCTGCCCCGGGAAGCTGCACCGATCGGGCGCAGATCGCTCGCCAGCCACAGCGGATCGCCCGCCGGAGATGCCCACGCCAATGCCAGCGGCAGCGGGATAACGTAGCGCTCGATGCCGTCGTCCACGACCGAGGCCCACAGCGAAAGACAGGCCGCACTCAGGAGGCCGTCGAGATGCAGCGCCCCATCCAGCGGAGCGATGTAGCCGCTGGCGAGCGTCCCGACGATGTGGAGCGGTTCTGCCGGCAGGTGCTGCCAGCGCCGCCACAACCCGCGCCAGCAGCGTTTCCCGTCACCGTATTCGCGCTCCCGGCACGCGGTCGGGAACCGCTCCACCGGCAGGTCAAGAATAGGTGCGGGGGTCATGCCGCGACGGCGCAGAGCGTCTTGTCGGTCCCGAGCGATCCCGACAGGATGCCCTCGCGCATCGCGGCGCGATGCTCGTCGATATGCGCATCGTAGGCAGCGGGTTCCGGGGCGGGACCGAGCCATCCCAGCCGGCATCGGCCACGGCCCTGCCGCGCCTGGCCGCCGATGTAGCCGTCCTATTGCGCGAGGCCGCGCCCGGCCGCGGCGGCCGTCGCCGGTGGTGACCAGTCGTCGAGCATCAGTTCGACGGCGATGCGAACGCCCGCCGCCAGCACCTCGTACGTGTAGAGCATCTGGTTGCCGTGCGACTCGCCGCCGGTACCGCGCGTGCGGGTCTCCTCGCCGATCATGTCATAGGCGCTCGCGGTGCGCGCCTGACCTGCGAGTTCCGGAAACAGCGCCTCGATCGGCGCGAGGTATTCCTCGGCGACGATCCACGCGGCGAGGCGCAGCCGCGAGCGCGGGATGATGAACGTATCGACGGCACCCCCGAGCAGGTCGAGCGAAGGGTAGAGCCGCTTGACCATATGCCCGAGCGCGGTTTCGTCGCCGGGGGCGCGGCCCGATCCCATGTTGCCGCCGGAGTAGAGGAGGTTGAGCACCGGACGCGGCACGACACCGGAGCCGATGGCGAGTGTCGTAAGTAGGTGATCGGCCAGCGGCGTACGCAACAGCACCGAGCGCAGCGCGTTCTCGCTGACGTGCGGCGTGTAGACGAGGCGGCCGTTGCGGTGCGCCGGCTGGGTCATGAACAACCGCACGTTGGTCGTGTTGTCGATGCCGGTGCGGGTGTCGAAATGCGCCACCGGCGTCAGGGTTTCGAGCACAAAACGGTAGCGCATCAGGCCGCCTCCCCCATTGGATCGCTTGCCGCGACTATCGGCTCCGCCAGGTCGAATACATCGATCGGATCGGCGAGCGGCACCGTCTGTCCGGCAGATGCCGATGCCGCCGTCGCAATGCGGCCGCGCCGCGCCAGGTGGCGGGCGATCATGACGCAGCTCTGCGAGCGCTCCGCCAGCGCCCGCAGCACCTCGGGATCGTCGTCCTGCGGCGCGATCAGCGCCAGCACCGCGTCGTCCCACTGGCTCGGGCCGATCGTCCACTGCATCGTCCGCGCGGAGAGGTCCCAGCAGCGCCGCACGGTATGGCTGCGCTCGGCGGCAAGCCGCAGCCGCGCCTCCAGGACGCCGTAGCGCCGCGCGCCGCCGAACAGGCCCTCCCCGCCGTGCATGCGGATCATCAGGCCAACCAGCGCGACCGCTCGTCGCTCAGCCGGCGTTAGATCATCGATCATGGCTATCCGTGCCTCCCTCAGCTCTCGACCATCGGCCCGTACTCCTCGCCGCGCATGCCGAACGTGGAGGCGATCGCGTTGCGCGCGGTCATCGCCTGCGCTTGCTGCCGGGCCAGCCAGTCCACTTTCCGCGCAGCATCCCACTCACCCGGCGGCAATGGCCGCAATCGCGGGTCCACCCGCAGAAAATAGTGGCGAAAACGCCCGTCGGGCTCGGGCGAGCGGTTAACGACCTCCACCATCACAATCGGCTCATCGTCCTTCACGTCCCGCTGCCACAGCGTGCCGAATTGCTCGTCGTAATCGAGCCTACGCGCTCCGGCGTCGCGGATGTAGGCGGCGGCGCCGGCGATCTCCGCACCGAGACGGTAGCGCTCGATCATGACGCGGCGGACCTCGGCATTCGTCTCGGCGTCGATTTCCGCCACCGTAATCGTCTCGGGATGGTCGATGACGTGTTCGAGCACCCGCACGCCGTGCCAGTACCATTCCCGCACGTCCTCCCACACGAAGGCCGGGCCGGCGGCGCTGTGCAGGATCGGCGTCGTCATCGGCGGGCGCCGTTCGGTGCGGACGAGTTCGGGGCGCAGCCCGACGGTCACGCGTTCGTCCGTGATCGCCATGAGCCACGCGCCCGCCTCAAACGCCTCCAACACCGGCAGCCACGTCTGCAACTGCTCTGCATCGCCGTGATCGGCCGCACCTATCGCGGCGATGCTCGTGTAGGAGAGATCCCAGTCGGCCCAGGCGGCCCTGGCGGCCCTGGCGGCCCCGGCGGCCCTGGCGTCCCTGGCGTCCCTGGCGTCCCTGGCGGCCCTGGCGTCCCTGGCGGCCCCGGCGGCCCAGTCGGCCCAGTCGGCCCCGGCGGCCCAGTCGGCCCAGTCGGCCCAGTCGGCCCTGGCGGCCCAGTCGGCCCTGGCGGCCCTGGCGAATTCCTCACCGCTGCCGGCGAAGTCGACCACCGGCAGCGGTGATTTGGCCGGCATGATGCGCCGGAACCACTCCGTCAGTGACGCAACGATGCGTGGCCGGTCGATGTTCTGCCGCAGATCGCATGCCGCCTCGTGGCGCGCGCGCAGCTCTGCGACGCGATCCATCGTCTTCGTGCGGGCCATCAGTCGGCCACGTTCCTGATTTCGGCGGGGCTGTATTCGCGCTGCGCCGGACGGCGGTATTTGCCGGCAGGGATCGCGTGCGCGGTATGCTCCTCGTGGACGAGCGGCGACCACGGCCGCTTCGGTATGACGACGCCGGCGACCTCGTCAATGTCGGCGAGCGCGAACTTGACGCGGCCCTGCCGTTCTGTCGTCACCGTCACCGAGGTCTCGTCGCGCTCGACGATGACACCGCCGACGGGGCCGGAGAAGTCGCCGGCGACATCGAGGTATTGCTCACCGTCATCCGTCCGCAGCAGTACCGCGCCCTCGGTTTTGATCGCGTGCGCATGGCCCGTCACCTCGCCGTAGGCCAGCACGACTCGGCCGCGGTCGCGCGGCTGTTTCGCCGCCTTCTTTGGGATGGCCTCAACAGCCACAAGAAAAACATCGCCTTGTCGGTACATCGTCATGCTCTCCTCTGCCTCAGGCGTTGATGCCGTCGCGGATCCGCTTCGCCGGCTTGAATGACACCGCCCGCGATGCCGCGATGTCGATGGCTTCCCCGGTGCGCGGATTGCGGCCCTTCTTCGCCGGTCGGTCCTTGACCCCGAAGATGCCGAGCGGCGTCGTCACCGTGTCGCCGGCCTTGAGTTGCGTCTGCAGCGTTTCCGACAGCGCCGCCAGCACCTCGCCGGTCATCTGCTGCGAGCAGACCGCCTTCTCGGCGACGCGCTTGATCAGTTCGGACTGGTTCATCGTGCTCTTCCTTCCCCTGGTTCTCCCGCTGTTGACCCGGCGGGCCGGGCGTTGCATCGGCTGAAGTAATCGGGCGGCAGCGATCCGGCTGGCGTCGTCATCCGCTTCCGAGCATGGCGCTCGAACTGCGCCCGCGATGTGCGGCTGAGGCTACCGATCGGTCCGCCGCAGCTGCGGCAACGCGGGCCGCCATCTCGACGGCCGCCGCATCCGGCCGGCCCAAGTTCGACCCAGCACTGCGCGCCGCGGTCGCACTCGATGGGCCTGACCTGCTCCCGCAGCGGACGGGCCGCGTCGATGACCGATTGCGGGGTCACGCGGGCACCAATGTCAGGCCCGCGACTTGCTCGCCACGCGCCAACCGATGCCAGCGTTCCGCCGGCATAATCATTCGCTCGCTGAACCACTCGCCTTTCGGATCGCAGGGGCTCACCCGCACGTCTCGGCCGATCCCGAGGTACACGCGCCGAAAGGCGTACACGTCCGCGTGCCACTCCCAGCGCTCGCCCTCGGTAAGGCTCGAATAGCTGACATCGAGGCACTTCTTCCGGGTGTCGGCGTACGGGTGCGGGACGCTCATGCGACCCCCCACATTCGGCGGAGTTCCTCAGGAAGCTCGGGCGGCGGCCCTTTCGGCCCGCTGCTGCGGGCGGCGGCCTTTTCGGCCAAGCTGACGACCTCCGCAGGCTCATCGAGCCAGCGTTCCTCGGCCAGCCACTTCGCGGGGTTGCACCACTGCCGGTCTGGCGGTTTGGTGTCGCCGTAGCGCTTGGCTGACGCGGCGAGCGCTGCCGGAGACGCTCTCTGCGAGGCCAAGACGTAGGCTGCCCTCGCGGCCGCCTTGCCGACCTTGTGAGGGTAGGCCTCCCAAAATCCGCTAAAACCCCCGTCTCGCGCGCGCGTCTCATGCGAAGCATGAGATGAAGGTGGATGGTGGATGGTGGATGGTGGGATTTCCGATAACCCATTGTTTTCGGCTGAAGTGGGCAATTCCTGCGGCGTTTCTGAGGCCGCAGGACTGCCGCAGGACTGCCGCAGGACTGCCGCAGGATCGGCGCAGGGGCGCCGAAAGCGCATCCGCGATCGCGCCCTTTGCAGCTCCTCAGCGCACCGTTTGATGTAGATGCGGCGTCCGTCCTGTTCGATCTTTCCCTTCTCGACTAGGGCCGCGAGAACGCGACGCAACTGTCGCCAATGGCAGCAGCAGCGCAGCGCCAGTTCGCGCTCGTCCATGTCGAGCCAGTCGTCATCGCTGGCGTGCGAATAGATCAGATTGATGATCGTATCGTAGATGCCGCGCTCTTCCGGTTTGAGGCCAGCCACGCCATCGAGCCAATCGCCGGGATGCCAATCGAACCGTCGCGGTTTCACCGCTCCTCTCCCCGAAGGAATGTTCCACCTTGGTACGCGCCCGCCACTCCCTTCCCCGGCGCCGGGCCCGTCGCGGATGCGGCTCATTCCGCCGCCTCCCGCATCTCCACCGTCTCCGGCAGCGCCGCCACGAAATCCCCGAACGCCACAAGCCGATGCACCGGCATCCGGCCGCACAGCTTGAGGAGCCGTCGCGCGTCTTCACTGAGCGGAAGTGGTTCGATGAACGCCTCCGCTGGCGTGATTCCGACGGCATGGGCGAAGCGGAGGAGCTGGCCCGCGGTCATCCGCTCGTCGCCGGCCTCGACCTTTTGCCAGAAGCTAGGCGAGCAGCCGGCGTTTTCGGCGGCGTCGGCGATCGTCATGCCGCGCAGCAGCCGCCAGCGCCTCAGGTTGCGCCCGATCGCGCGGTCGATGTCGCCGATGTGCGGGTTGCCGCGGCGGCCGGTCATGCCGCTTCGTCCTGGTCGGGCGCCTCTAACAGCGCGAACAGGGTCGGCGTCTCAGCCTCGGCCTCGGCGGCCTTGAGGTGGGCGATGCCATCGCGCCAGTAATCCTCGGCGAGCTCGATCCCGATTCCCTTGCGGCCGAGCTTCACCGCGCAGTAGGGCACGCTCATGATGCCGCCGAACGGGTCCAGTACGGTCTCGCCCGGCATCGATAACTGGACGATCAGGCGCTCGACGATATCGAGCTGGAGCGCGCAAAGATGTAGCTCCCTGCCCTTCGCATACTGCAATGCGTTCAAGGTCCGCATGCGGGTGACATCGGTCCACACGTCCGGATGCCACGAGTGCGGCGGCAGCAGCATGAAGGTGGAGGGCAAGAGGCCTTCGTGATCGAGTTCTTCGGCTACCGCGACATGGCTGGCGAAGTCGTAGAGCGCATCGGCCGAACGGTTGCGCCACATCCGGTAGAGCTGCCGGTGCAACTCCTCCCGCTTGACCCCGCCGCCGATCAGCGCCGCAAGCTCAGCCGAGGAGATCAGCCGGTCACCCGATGAGCGGGCATAGCCGTGCGCATCCATTTGCCAGCGCGCCCGGCTGTAGCCGGTGCCGGGAACGGGGTGCCGCCAGTTGCTGTCCGGATCGAACGGCGCCGGAACGCCATGGTCGTCGCACAGGGGCTTTTCCTTGACGACCGGCACGTCGGCGTAGCCATCCGACAGGTCGCTCGGCGGCTTGCGGAACAGCAGCACGTATTCGGGCACGCCGCAGCCCATGCGGCTGCCGTCCTTGCACTGTTCGGTCCACCCCAGCCGGTAGGTCTGGTTGTTCTCGCGCACGACATCGGTCGTGATCGTCTTCATGCCGAGAAAGGCGAACCCGTGCCGGCGATAGTGGAAGATCGCCTCGGCGTGGAACGGGTTCAGGGTTTGGAACCCGAGGCCGGAGAGGCCGCCCGGCACGATGCGGTCCTTGACGTGCACCGCCATGACCCGGCCGGGCCGCAATACCCGCAGCAACTCCGGCGACAGGAAATCCATCTGCCGCCAGAAATGGTCGTTGTCGTCGGTGTGCCCGAAATCGCGGAAGCTCGGGGTATACTCGTATTGGGTCGCGAAGGGGACCGAAGTCACGATGAGGTCGACGCTGTCGCTCGCCACCCGCCGGGCTTCGTCGACGCAATCGTTGTTGATCGCGGTCCAGCGCTGTCCACTCGCCTCTTTCCGCTCGACCTCCATCGACCGGGACATAGCGCGCGACAACGCGGCGCCAGTCAGACCGTACTCCTGGACGATGCGGCGCATCATCCCGACGAGTTCGTCGTGGCGCGCCCACTTAGCTTCGAGGCTGCGGCGGATTTCCCGCTCGGCCTCAGTGTAGATCAGGTCGATGCGGACCGGCTTCGTTTGCAGGAAGCGCTTGATCCTGTGCACTGCTTGCACGAAGTCGTGGAACTTGAATCCGATGCCGAGGAAGATCGCCCAGGCGCAGTGGCGCTGGAAATTGCATCCCGCACCCGCGAGAGATGGTTTAGCCGCAAGCTCTGCAATCCGGCCGTCGGAGAAGTCGATGACCCGCCGCTCCCTCTCGTCGAGGTCCTGGCTGCCGTAGATCGTCACCGCTTCTGGGATCGCCGCTTCGATCGCGCGGCGTTCGGCTTCCAGGTCGTGCCAGATCAGCCGGTGCGCGCCGGGGTCGAGCGCGCGTAGTTCGAGGAGCTTTTCGATGCGCGCATTAAGGCTGTCGCGCTTCTCGGCCGAGGCCTGCTGCACGCCGATCGCGGCGTTCCGCAAGAGGCGCAGCTGGCCGTCCCGCTCGGCGCCGGCCGCTTTGTGATCGCTTGGCAATTCGTGCCAGTGGACCTTAAGCGGCGGCAGGTCGTAGTCTTCGTCGGAATAACCGAGATCGCTTGGCCGGTCGACGAACAGCGCCCAAGAAGCAACCCACAGCCAGAATTCTTGTTGCTTGTGAGGGTAGAGCGTCAGCCGGTCGGCCCGCTCGCTGTCGCGCTTGAAAAACCTGGTCTTTGCCTGCCCGATGTCCATAACACCGAGGAACCCGGCATAGGCCAGCAGTTCGATGTATTCGTTCGGGCTCGGGGTAGCGGTAGCGACAAAGCGGTAGCTGCCGCTCCCTTCGAACAGCCCCATCAAGGTGCGGAAGGTGAGCGACCCGCCAAACCCCCGAAGTACAGCGGCTTCGTCCAGACTGACGGCGGTGAACCGCCGCGGATCGAGACGACCGTCGCGCACGCTCTCGTAGTTGGTCAGGTAGAGCCAGTGATCGCCGTCGCACTCCTCGTTGCGGCGGATGAACTTCGGCTCGACCCCGATGAGGCCAGCGTCGCGTCGAAACTCCTGGCGCACCCCGAGGGGGCACACGATGAGGCAGTCACCGCCCTCGCGCTCGTGCACAAGGCGCAAAATCTCCAACTGCGTGACGCTCTTTCCGAGGCCGAAGCTGGCAAACAGCGCCGCGCGGCCGAGCCGGCAGGCCCAGATCACCATGTCGCGCTGGTGCGGCTTCAGCGCCGGCGACACCTCTTCAGGCCGCACGGCAAAGCCGCGCACAGGCGCCACGGCCGCCTTCGCCGCGAGGAATTCGCGGTAGGGATCGGGCGCGGCCTGGTCAAACATGACGCCGCACCTTTGTGAGATACTGCCGGTAGCCTATCCGGTAGCCTTGCGCCTGCACGCGCGAAATGCCGAACTCGGCGGCGATTTCCTCATTGCTCGCGCCATCCACCAAACGGCGCCGGATAAGCCGGTTGTCTGGTCGCGGCTGAGCCGGAAACCTGCGGATCTCTGGCCGCTTTGCGGCTGCGGGTGGCGGCTCTGGATCATCAGCAGTCCGGCGGTAGAGGTTGAGGAGCTTCGCCAGCGCCTCGTACTTCTGGAACCGGATGTCGTGCCGCAGTTCCGCCCGCAGGCTCTCAAACTCCGCACGAAGCAGCGGCACTATGGCGGGCGCTGAGGGTTGTGCCTTCACGGTGCGGGTGCTCGCGGGCTTGCGGCCTGCCTGCAGCCCGTGGGTGAGGAAGAACACGGTCTTGTCGCGAGCGCCCTCGGCCCAGCAGGCACCGCAGGTGCCGCAGTAGGCTGTCTCGCCGGTCTGCGCCGGACAGACGAAGCCCTCGCCCGAGCGGTCGTCGGTGCTGGCGATCGTCACCGCCCGGAATACACCCGGCTCCGTGTGCGACTGCCGGATCGCAAATCGGCTCGGCTGCGCGGCTACGAGATCATGAACCGCATCGCCGATTTCGGTGCCGGGGCGCCAGGCGGTGAAACCGAAGACGTGAAGCGCCGGATAGAGGTCGAGCCATCGGCGCCAAGCTTTTACGTACTCGACCGCGTAGAAATCGCCGAGGATATGGAGGCGGACGGCGAAGCCCTGCGGATGTTGCCGCTGCAGCATCGCCATCTCGCGCGACAGCCCGTCAACCAATTCCTGCCCGTGGCGCAGGCGGCGCGACCAATGCATCGCATTGCCGAAGCAGCTGCGCCAGTGGTGGCAGGAGCTCGGGCACGTCGCCCGCTCCTCCAGGGTCAGCGCGAAAATCGGGAAGCCGGTCCACGGGCCCTTGGTGATGTGGTCCCCGAGCTTGCGATGATTGCCGCCCGAGACGAGGAGCCGCGGCGCCTCCTTGGCATTGACGACCGTTGTTGGGAAGAGCGTGCGCGCGTGGACGACGGCCGGGTGTCCGTCCTTCAGTGCCTTCGCGGCGCCCAGCGGTGGTGCCGTGTTTTCCCGGAAGCGTCGGTAAGGTTCGACGCTCATGCCGGCGGCCTCTGCATGGCCTCGTACACCGCAGCGGCGTCGCGCATATCGGCGATCAGTGCGTGCATCGAGGCGAGCGGCAGATGCGCCGACACGATCGGCAGGCCGGCGCGGTCGTACAGCACCAGCGCGACGGCGCAGCTGTCGCATTCGAGGGCGCGGATGGTAATCGCCTGCGGCACGTCGGACAGGTTCATGCCGCCGCTCCACCGAAAAAGAGCGGCCCGGCGGAGCGGGCGATCTTGTCGCGGAAGAACGTCGCCTCGGCCCACAGAAAGACGGCGATCGCGTCCGCCTCATTGTCGTCGGCCGGCTCAAACCCAAGTTGGCGGCAGCGATCGATCATCGCCTGTTTTTTGGCGGCGCCGTTGTCGACGAGGAATTTTTTGACCTGCGACGGCTGCACCCGGGCGATGCGCGGGATGTTGCGGCGGGCGCACTCCATGACGGTGATGCACGCCATTCCCATCAGGCGCTCGGCGGTGCCGAGGGATGTATGCTTGCCCGTTAGGATTGGAGCTTCCTGGACGATGATCTCGGGCTGCAGCCGATCAAGCGCGCCGCCGAGCCAGCGCTGGTAATTGAGAAAGAAACCGCCCGCGGCGCCCTCAATGCGTACTGAGCCGGAGACAGGTCGCGCGCCGGGATCGCCGTGGGCGAAGCCCAAGCGGGTTGCAAGATCGAGGGCAAGCATGCGCACGACCGCGACTCAGCCTAGCGAGGCTTCGGCTTCCGCCGTCGGTTCCGGCGCGCGGTCGGCGATGCCGATGCTGCGCCCGATCGAGTAGTCGTCGGCGAACGGCGCCTCGCCCTCGTAGAGATCGGCGTGCGTCAACTCGCTGGAGAAGCCGTCGGCATACCCGGCCTGCAGCGCCTCGTTGACGAAGGGCGCGTCGCGGCCGCGCTTCTGGGCGGCCGCCGCAAGCCAATCCGAACTCCACTGCTGGCGCTCGACCGTGCCCAACGGATGCGGGTTCGCCTCGGCGGCGTCGCCCCGCAGTCCAGCGACGTAGCCCTCGCGCTGCGCCGCCGCCTGGACCATCGCCTCGCCAGCGAGCGGCAGTTCCGGCTCGTCCCGGCCGAGCGGCAGCCCCGGCTGGTCGGCCTCGATTTTGGCCGGCGCGCGCTCCCCGAAATACCGTTCAGGGTCGGAGACGACGATCATGATGCGCTGGCCCTGCGCATCGACGAGGGCGTGCCGGATCGCGGCGTCGACCGCGGCGAAGGTCAGCTTCGCCTCGATGCCCTTCGGCTTGAAGGCGACCTGCTCGAGTTGGACTCCGATCGTGACCCGGCTGTCGGCGGCGATGATATCGACTGCGCGGCGCACGATGGTCCGGCAGAGATCGTCGATGCGGTTGCCGAAGAGGCGCTGTTCGCCCTCCGACATCGCCTTGAACTGTTTCGGCTGGTGACGGACGAATTCCAGCACCTCGTCGCGCATGTCGCCGGAGAGGGTGCGCAATGCCGGCCGGAAGCGGTCGATGATGCGGTCGAGCGCGGCGTCCACCGGCCGCTCGGCCTCGGCGTCACCGTCCACGCTGTTGATTTCTATGGTGTCGCTTGCGATATCTGCCACGTGACTGATCCCCCTGATGGATCTGTTGCGCCTCTGCCGGCCCGCTAGCGACGGGCCGGCTTTTTTCTCTAGCCGGCAATACCGGTCTGTTGCCGCAGCGCCTCCTCGGCGAGCGCGATGGCCTTGTCGCAGAGATCCACGACCTCGGCCTGCGTGCGGCCGGGCTGGTCGTTCCACGCGGTCAGATAGGGGGTCGGAATCTCACCGGGCGGCACCGTGATGCCGGTCGCTTGGAGGAAACGCCAAAGGGCGAACCCCTCCCTAGGCTGGACGCTCTTGATGGCCAATACCGCGCCGACCAGACAGTAGCGGTACGACGTCATCCGCCGTGGGAACGGCAGCAACTGCCAGCGCCTGAGCTTGATGCAGGCGTAGTTCTGGCACCACCCCTCCGCCAGCTTGGCGCGCGCCTCCCGCAGCACCTCGACGGCATCGGCGAGGTAGCGCAGCTCTGAATCAATCCCGTCGAACGGCATCGTCTTTTCCTCCCTCACGCGGCATGACGCGGCGCGCCAGCCGCACCAGAGCCGCCGCCGTTGCCGCGAGCGCCATCGCCAGCGCCCGGCGTATGCTGTTCATCCGTTGCCACCTTGATCCCCCCGTCGAAGGCACTTGCGCAGGTCGGCGATCTCGGCCTCGATCTCGTCGAAGCGGCAGTGGATTTCCGGTGTCGTCGGCAGCCCGAGCAACTGATCGAAGGCAGCGCCGAACTGCATGCTGGCCTGGGCCAAGCGCTCAATCGTCCAGTGTCGACCGGCGCGGAGATATTTCGCCATCCGCACCGACACGCCGAACCGGCGCGCAATGATCTTGTCCCGGTTTGGCGCCGGGATGAGCCGCGTGAGCGCCAATCCTGCGCGCTGGCCGTAGTCACTGGTCATCGCTCCGGGGCAATGTCTTTGCCCTTCTTTGCCCTCCTCGCCGCTCGCCATTCGTCACCGCCGATGCCAGTTTCCGCAGCGGCATGGCAATGATCGCGAACACAACGAACGGAGGTGAGACGACGGCTTGGCAGAGCATCGGCGCCCTGATCCGGCGCGTGACGCTGCGGTTTGATCGCGAGCTTCAGGAGGCGCTCGCCACCAGAACCGGCAGAAACGGCGCGCGGACACCCGCAACTGCCACGAAGCAGTGTCCGCGCTCTCCGGCGGCCCTCGCTCCCGGCCTTTCCCAAGGAACAGGTTGCGAGACCGGAGATGACGATCGGCTCGGGGAGGGCAGCGGCTGCCGCACGCGGCGAGCCGGACCGCCCTCCCCGGACACGCCCGGCGCTCGAAAGCGGCCCGGCGATCGGTGAAATCGCTCTTGCTGTTGTCCTGGCGGGCCAGGTGGTGCTGCCGGGCTGCGCGCCGCCTCTCGGAACGGAAAGGAGGTGATGGCGTTGGCGGCACGGCCCGGAGCGCGGCATTTCCCCCGGCGGCATCCCCCGAGCCGCCGATGCCGCCTCCGGGCCGATCCCGTCGATATGCCTCGGTGCCGCCGTCATCGCACCGCCAGCCCGATCGCGAGCGCGAGCCACAGCAGCAGGATCGGCGTTGCGTTCATGATGCCCGCCGCACCGTCTTGGGCAGCACACCGGCGGCAGCAAAAGCGCACGCCAATTTGGCAAAAGGTCCGTGGACCGGCGGCGGCCAGTCGAGCCACCACATGCCGTCCCGATCCCGGCGCAGTTCCGGTGAGCCGGGCATGCCGAAGCAGCTGGCGATCCCGCCGCTGCTTGCGGTTTTTGGTATTCCGCAGAACCCGCAGCGGTCCGAATCATACCGCCAGTCGTGCTCGCCGGCGGCGCAGCGCGCGCCCTGCTCCTGCTCGCGGCGGATTTCCTTGATCCGCTCGGTCAGGTCGCTGTCGGCGATTCGTTCCCCCATCGCGCCCGCTCCTACTCGGCGGCAGCAGCCATGGCCGGACTGACGGGGCCGCCGCCACGGAGCGGCACGTGCGGCGCCGGCGCGCGTCCGTCGCGGCGCGCGTCGAAGAGCTTGACGGCGCCGCGGGCGCAGTCCTCGCAGATGCCGGCGCGGTTGCCCGCCGGATCGGTGACGAGAGGCCCCGTCGCCTCGAGCGGCCGCCCGCAGAAGTGGCAGCAAGGGATCATCGGCGCCCCGTCATGCCGAACCGAATGAGCCGGCCGACGATCAGGCCGAACGGGATCGAGAAGGCGATCCAGGCGAGGATGGCGATCGTCATCGGATCGCCCTCGCGCGCACGCCCGCTTCCAGCACCATCGCGACGATCTGCCGGGCGAGGTCGATCTCGCTGTCGAGATCAAGTCCGGCCGGCTCGATCAAATCCAGCGCGTGACGGAACAGGACGTTATCGGGATCGGGCTCCGTGAGCGCGATCGGAGCGTGGGAGATGGCGGCCGCCATCAGGCGGCCTCGTCTTCGGCCCGAAGAAGCCGAGGGTCTTTGAATTCCCCGGTCTCTGCGTATCGCGCCATCTGCTCGCGAGCGCGCTTCACTGTCGAGCGGCGGCATTCGCGACCCTCGCGGATCTCAAACACAAAGGTCGGATCGCCCAGGGCATCGCGACCGAAGGCGGTCGGCGTCATCCGATGGGTGTAGAGAAACGCCTCGACTTCGGCGATCAGCGGGTGGGGAGGCAGGTCCATGAGGGTAGGAACATAATAGGTGCGTTCCTATCCGTCAAGCGGGACGTTCCTATTGGCAATTTCCTATTCGGTCCCTGACAATTTGAACCGAATGGACCTTGATCCTCCCCGGCTGCGTCTCCTGGAGTTGATCGGAGACCGCGAGACAGATTTGGCGACCGTCTCTCGCGAGATCGGAAAAAATCACGCCTACCTTCAGCAGTATATCAAGAGAGGGACGCCCAGAGAGCTGCCAGAGGGGGCCCGCGAGGCGCTGGCGAAGTTCTTTCGCGTTGAACCCGACGAGTTCCGCGCCAACACGGCGAAGCGCGACCTGAAAGCAGTTAAAAGCGCAGGCGGCGATCTAATGATGATCGGCGGTCAGGAGTTCGCTCTGCTGCCCGTATTTGATCTGCGGCTTTCTGCCGGACCCGGCGCTTGGTTCGACGAAGAAGACAGCGAGCCGCTTTATTGGGAGCCGTATCGGCATCAGTGGCTTCGGTCGATATCCAGCGCGGCACCAAGCGAGCTGATCATCGCTCGGGTCGAGGGCGACTCCATGGAAAGCACGCTTCACAACGGCGACCAGGTATTGATCGACCGGACGCGACGGCGAGTGAACCGCGACGGTATCTACGGCATCCGGCGCGATGATGATTTGCAGGTAAAGCGTATCGCCGTCGATCCCCGCAACGGCCTGCTGACGATCATCAGCGACAACCCGCAATATCCGCGGTGGGAGGGCGTCAATCCTGACTCTGTCGCGGTCATCGGCCGCGTGATCTGGCTCGGCAGACAGGTCTGAAGAAGGGGGGCATCGATCGTGCTGGACGGCCCTTTCTTTATCGTTACCGCCTTCCTTCTTGCTCTGTATTTACCTGCAAGCGCGGCGACCACGCCGCCCTCGGGTTGGTCCATTACTGCGGACACGTCATGCGAACAACTCGTCGAGCACATCGACAGCGCCGACGCCGATGATGTCACCGCTGGGTTCCTTGCGGTGTGGGGCGTCATGCAAAAGATCGACAGGGAGCGGGCGGCGCGGAACCTCGGCAACGTCATGCTGCAATGCCATACGCATCCATCATGGACCCTGAGGCAGGCCATAACGGCGGCAGATGATGCACAGCCAGCCGAACAAGCCGGCGCCGCGCCACCGATGCCTAAAGCAGAAGAGGCACCGATATCGGTCAACCCGGCGGATATCGCCGTGGCTCCGGGCAAGTACGTCGGCAAGTTCATCGAAGTCGGCAAGTTGGTCTGCTACTACGCCGGGACTGACGATTACCGATGCACGGCCACTACCCCGCCGATCATGGCGATATTTGCGAAGTCTCTCACCTCCGATGAAGGACAAAAGATCATCACGGAAGAGTGCGACACCCTCGAAAAGGCATTCAGCGCCACAAACTGCAAGGTCTTTCTCCGCTTGCGTTTTACTGCGGAAGACGTGTCTGACGATATTGTCTCCGGCTATCAGCGTCGCACTCTCATAACAGTCGAAAGTGCCGAGATCCGTTGGCCTAGCGCACGGCGGCGATAGCCCCATGAAAGCCATCCTGCTCTCGCTGCTGATCCTGCTGACGGTGAGCGGCGGCATCGCGCGAGCTTTCGAAGGCAACTGCGGCTACTACACGAACCGCAGCGGCCACGTGGTGCCGCGGCCGTGCGGCGACTGGCATACGCAGCAGCCGCCTCCCGGCGCCACCGCACGCTGCCGCGACGGCACCTACAGCTTTTCGGAGCACCGGCGCGGGACCTGCTCGCGCCACGGCGGCGTCGCCGGTTACCGGTAACAGCGAACGGCTCGCGCGATGATCTGATCATCGGGAATTTATACCGCGGGAACTTAAAGCGGCGGGCCGCAGCGATCGCCTTGCGCGGGTGATAGGAAAATACCTATTGACGGGTAGGATTGTCCCTATTATCTTCCTCCCATCCTCAGCGATGGGAGCGCCCCGATGCCGCTACCGACTGCCGACGATCCATTCACGCGTATCGAGGCCGGCGAGGCGAAGCCCAACATCCACCAGCCAATAGCAAGGCCCGATCTTCCCCCTCTGGCCGAGTGTCCGAACGAGGATCTCGCGGAGGGGCTTCGGAGGCGCGGATATCGCGTCATATCCGACGATGACGCTGCCGCCGCGATCGCGGCGGCGCGCGCGTTCCTGATCGACCAGCTCCCCGGCCGCATTGTCGGCAAGCTCTGCGACGCGCTCGATAAGGACGAGCGCCGGCTCCTCTACGCCGCCGTTGCCCTCTACGGGAGCCGAGAGCGTGGCGTCGCCATCGAGCGACTGCGCCTGCGGATGGAGGCCGCGTGATGGCCGCCCCCCTCACCGCCGAACAACTCGCGCTGATCGAGCGCGTCCATCTCGACGAGGGCACGCACGCCAATTTCGAGGCCGGCGTCTGCGCGATGGAGCTGGTCAGCTACCTCGCCGGCGAGCCGTTCTCCGACCATCCGCAATGCGTCTGTCCGGTGCTCGGCGCCTTCGTGCGGTCGTGGAACGACGCGCTGCCGGACGACGAGCGCGACGCGCTGCTGAAGCCGCTTCTGCCGAGGCTGATCGGCACGCGCGGCAGTGATGCTCTTGCCGAACGCCGCGCCCTGATGGCTGCCGATTGGCTGGTGCGCGTGCATACGCCAGCGTGGCTACGGCTCGCGAAGCTCAATGCCCAAGCCGACGCGCTGGCTAACCTGCCCGAAATCACGTCGATGGCGCAGATACCGTCCATCCGCGGGCCGATTGAGGCGGCGCAGCGTGACGCGGCCGCCGCCTGGGACGCCGCCAGGACCGCCGCCAGGACCGCCGCCTGGGACGCCGCCTGGGACGCCGCCGGGGACGCCGCCTGGGACGCCGCCAGGG